>JAANMY010001308.1_pt1 | contig 29027 bp, 20 predicted proteins | sample 7279691 | NCBI WGS metagenome assembly JAANMY01 (sample SAMN14094543, study PRJNA606508) | bioreactor metagenome | isolation source: A lab-scale SPAN reactor treating ammonium-rich wastewater day 388 | place: Ireland: Galway | collected 2018-02-07
TTGCAAAACTCTGCATGGGGGAAGTTTCTCCTTACCATAGACTCGATCATCCATTCTGGCTTCTTTAAAGACCATACACGGCCCGGAAGACCACATTCCGGCGAAAAGGCAAGCATTTTACTGTCTTGTTTAATTTCTTCCATTTTTTTAGGATCTCTATGCCATGCTACACAATATTCGAGGTATTTACCGTCAGGAGAGATAAGCCATGCCTCACCATAAACCCAACCGGTAGCCTCGCATACTTTACGCAGTACAATGCCAAGCGTAGAAGAGAAATCTTCTGCCTCAACAATTGCAAAGGTCATTGTTTGCAGCAGCTTAATCTCTTCTTCCATCTCTTTATGCTCAGCGACTTTCATACGAAGCTCTGTGTTTGCCTTTGCCAGCGCCGATGTCCGTTCTGCTACACGGCATTCTAGAGATTCGTTAACCGTTCTTAGTTCTTCTTCAACCCTCTTGTGTTCAATCGCATACCGTATGGAACGCGCCAGCAATTTGTAATTCACTTCCTCCTTAACAAGATAGTCCTGCGCCCCCGCCTGCACCGCCTTAGTACCTGTTACTTCATCAATAAACCCTGTCAATACTACAATGGGTAATTTTGGCGACTGTGTACGGACCTGACTAAGCATGTGAAGGCCTCCATTATCTGGTACGTTGAGGTCCAGAAGTAACACATCAAATCGTTTTTCTTTCAGATACTCCAGTCCTAATAAAAACTGACTGGCGTGTTCCAGCTCAAATTTGACAGTATCGTCTTCTTTTAGTATCTCCTGTATCAATCGGACCTCATCTGAATTATCATCTATGAGTAAAACCCTGATGCGTTTCTTGTTCATTTCACCTCTCCTGAGTCACCATTATCAAAGATAAGATTTTAAAAATAGCAGAGAAAATACCTATAATACTCCTGGATACAATAATTCCGCCATACCTATAGCATCCAAGAGATGAAACTGAACAGGATGTGGCAAAAGTCGAGTCCTTGATTGTATGCTGATGTATGAAACGTATGAAATCCTTAAAAATGTCATTGCGAGGGGTGAGCGACGAAGCAATCTCTGCCTTTGGGATTGCTTCAGACAATACTCTCGCAATGACCAGCGAGGTAGTCTTTCCTCTGTTGAGGATTATGTTCGATTTCATCCTTGGAATACTATATTTGTAATCGATATTGCGGAAGTAGCGGAAGTAAAGGTTTAAAATTCTTTGTAAATATAAAACTTTCGTAGTATATTTCAAGATAAATTCATAATTTATTAATGTAAAATGAGAAAACTCTGTAAATTTGAAAGATTTTTAGAAAAAAACTATAGATACATTCATCAGAATTATGGTATATCCTGGTTTACAACCTCATGGAATGTAGAGGAATTTCAATTCTGTAGGGTAACCCTTTAGGGTTGCCAGTGCACATATTCAGGCGGGGAGGCAAGGCTGAAGCCTTGCCCTGCGTCTTACGAAGAGATAAAAGTCGCCGAAGGCCTCATGAAACGTGAATAGTAAAAGAATAACAACGAAGCATTTCTCCTTAAGGTATCTATGTGTTATTATAGAAGGCTTACAGGAGGAACGGTCTGCCGGGTCGTCTCTATCTTTCTATCCATGCTACCCGGATAGAAGGGTTGTAAGGGCATAAGCGTTACCTTAAGCAGTATATGGGGTGGCACGGACAAACAAGTTTGTCCGTGTTCAACCTGAGAGATGCAGTTAAGTAAGGGAGCAGAATATCCAGAAACATAAAATGGTGTTAAACTCTTATGCAAGCGATACTATTTGACATGGATGGAGTACTTGTTGACTCTATGCCTTATCACGCAGAAGCCTGGGATATGGTACTAAAGACTGTTGGTATCAATATTGAGAAAAAATTGATTTACGAGCTTGAAGGCGCAAATTCCCGGCAGGTAATTGATGCCATATTCAGACAGTTCGGCCGCATCCCTACCGATGAAGAAATACAAGAAATTACCCGTAAAAAGTTAGAGATATTTGAGCGGATAGCACAGGTAAAACCCTTCGATGGTATACAGGAGTTCCTTGAGACAGTAAAATCAAAGTATAAGCTGGCCGTCGTTTCAGGTTCTCACCGTCAGACGGTAAAGAAAACAATAGACACCTTCTTCCCGGATACTTTTGAGGTGGTTATTGATGGGGAAGAAACCAAAATAAGTAAACCGTCGCCGGAACCTTATCTTATAGCCGTCCGGAAACTTCACATACCGAAGGATCATTGCCTTGTTGTCGAAAATGCCCCTCTTGGCATACGGTCAGCAAAGAGCGCAGGCCTGCGATGTATTGCTATTACCACCTACCTTGGCAGGGAGTATCTGAAAGAGGCGGACTGGATTGCAGAAAATCACCGGGAGATGATAGCATATATCCAGAGAGGAACAGCAAACTTTTCCCTCTGAAGAGCTTATCTTTACTCAACCTGATGTACAGGAATTCAGTTACGCGGGGTAATCTTTTAGGGTCGCCATCCCTGATCACTTATTCAAGCGGGGGAGCAAGGCTAAAGCCTTGCCCTACATTTAATGGAGAGACGCAAAATCTTGCGTCTCTCCAGGTTTGTGTCCATCTGAAAGGAAGAAAAGGTAAAAATCTCTTTTATAAATACCCACTATTTCAGATCAGCTCTTATTCACTGCCTTCCGGCACATAGATTACCTTTCCATCTTTTAATCTATATGCTATCCCCAGACGGGTGCCTTCGCCCTGTACACTCTTGTCGGTAACTTTTTCAACCTTTACCTGCTTTCCCTTTTTCGTAACAATCTCTATCTGACCATTATCATTTTTCCTCACCGTCGTAATCTCTGTTTTTGGAGAAAGAAGATCAAGCAGGCTGTATGCGCTGATTAACGCCCCGATAAGACCTACAATAAACACAACTCCAACATCAAAAAGATTCGCCACGCCTGACAGGGGATCTTCCTGATGGAGGTCAACTTCCTTTCTGATGGCCCTGCGCCTTTTTTTCAGGTATCTCATTTTTGCAATTTAGTTCACCGCCGAGATACAGAAGATACGAAGGAATGAAAAGATCAGGGAGATGGAAGACTGGAGAGTTGAAAATTTCTTAGTCTCTCATTTTTCCAACTTCTTATCTTCTGATTTTTTTCTCCGTACCCTCTGTATTCTCTGTGACTAACTACTCCTCATCTTTCATAATACATTCCGTAAAATACTCAAGATTCTTTATATCTTCATGGATCCACCTATTTTTTACCGTAGAAAGAAAATAAGCGGTAATTCCAATTGCTAACCCCACGACAGTTGTGGTAAAGGCAATGGTAATATTACCTGAAAGTTTCTCAAGATCGCCCTGCGATAATGCTGATAAAGCAGGTCCCATAGGAATTATCGTTCCCATCAGCCCAAGAGTAGGTCCTGCACGGATCATGAGCCGAAGCTTATCCAGGCTTCTGGTCATTTTTTGTTCCTTACTTTGCAAGAGGTATTCAACACGGGTCTCTTTGCCACTTTTACTCTTTTTTAATTCACCGGCAAGTTCCTTAAAATATTCCCTAAAATAAAATGGTATCTCTGACATTATCCTCCCTGATTCCCCTTCACAAACTTCCCCTGCCTCTCCCTTCCTAATCCCGCCTACCCCTCCCTTACTAGCTCCTCCCCCTGTCTCCTCTTTCCTGATTTCTCTCCCTGTTCCCTCCCTCCTAACTCCTTCCACTCCCTCCTCTTTCCCAATTCCTCCTACTCCCCCTCCTTCCCTAACTCCCTCCATTCCCTCCCCTTTCCTAGTTCCTTCCATTCTCCCCCCTTTCCTAAAGGGGGGATGGGGGGAATTAGAAAATACAGCCAGTTGCGATGGCAGCATAAAAGATTCTATAAACTCTTTTACATCTTGCCTGCGAGCCTGCTTCTTTCGTTCTGAATATTCAGAAACAAAACTTCCTGTAGTTATAATTACCCAAATAAAAAAGACAACCAATAAAATCATAACGGGATAGAGCATCGCTGATGAAAGAATAGAGAGAATGTTTTGTACCAGGTTGAGAAAACCCATAGTTCATTATCCTTAATAAAAATATTTTACCGTTAAGCCGTAAAAGATGCGAAGAAGCACCTGCATAAAATAATGAAGATCTTTATACAATTACATTAAGCTGCCTTTGGCAGATCGAAGTAGAGCGAGGTTTTAGCCTTGCCTTACGGTGAAATTCCTATACATTAAACAGGTGAACCCCCTATAAAAATCTCTTCCTTACCCATCCATAAAAAAAGAAACCGATGCATCCTAATACTATTATCATAGCAAACCACGACCTGTTCGATGTATCTACAGAAGAGGATATGCTGCGACGCGCCTCTCCTTTATCTTCATTGGCTTTTATCTCTTCCATTTCGAATCCATTCACGACTTCTGTCTTTTCGTCTAAAGATACCTCCGTCTCTTTTCGTTCTCCTAAATCTTCTAATTCCCTTTTATCTTCTCTTCCTAACGCCCCTAATCCCCCCTTCCCCCCTTTACTAAAGGGGGGTAATGGGGGATTACCAAAGGAGGGTAAGGGGGGATTAGGAAAGGGGAGTAAAGGGGAATTAGGAGAGGAGGGATCAGGGGGATTAACCGAGGGTGGAGGGGATAGAGAAGTAACTGGCCGCCCGGCTTTACTCAATTGTGGTACCTGAGACTGAACAAGCTTATCCATCTCTGTCTTCCGCTCGTTGAGTGTTTTCCCTGTAGCGGTTTTTAAAATCTCAGCATATTGAACCAGGATTTCAGGATTTACAAGACCTGATGTACTCAAAACGTCCATGGCATATTGTTGAAAAGCTGGGTTATTGCAGGTATGCTCACAGCAGGATACACCATGCTCTAGTACCGTTTCCATATATTCCGTCGCCAAAGTTTGTTTCACCTTTTCCGTAGGATGCCAATAATCCTTTCGTACAGCCTCCAGCATACGAGCTGTAAGGGCCTGATAAGCATAGGGGTTTTTCTTGCCAAAAAATTCTTTTAAATCCATCCCGTATTTATCTTCAACGTAGACTTCAAATGTCTGCTCCCAACGGGCATCGTCTATTGTCTCGGGTACAGTGACCTGCCAGCCCCACATATTCTCAACAAATTCAGACATCTTATTGGCCCCTTCAAATCCCTCTTTCTTCATCCCTTCAATCCATTCGGGATTCAGGTAGCGGGACCGCAGTTCCATGCCCATCATCCTATCGATCGGTGTCATCTCCGGCTTTGCCGGGTTCATGATATTTGTAACAACCAGACCGGGAGATTTTCCATCCAGTTCCCGAATTGCTGCAGCAAGCCCTCCGGCATACATATAAAAATCATCATTATCAAGTGTCCCGTAAACATTGGTAGAACGGCTGTGGACTACCATCCTGGTTCCACTCAATACCATCTTATAGACCTCTTCCATTGGCTCGCCCCACAAACCGTTTCCATAACCGTGGCTCATTCGTTTCAGATATTCCTCTGCGACCACGGAATCATCTTCCCAGGTCCCGCTTGCACTCACAATCCGTGAGACATTCAAATCGTAACGCCCGGGTGCTTCATCAAAGATTCTTATGGCAGCATATTGTTCAGCCTTCTTTCTGGGCCAGCCTTGCTGAACCAATTTCCCGGTCAATTCTATGATATGTTGCCGGACAAGGTTATCTTCCTCATCAAGCTTCTTTACCATTTGAACAGCCTGATCGATGTAGTGAGTCAACTGCCCAAACATCTCTTCTGCTGCTGAAGAGACGACGATATCGATTCTCGGACGGCCTAACTCTTCTTTTGGTATGACCTTGATTCCTGTTACCTTCCCCCACTCATTCCAGATGGGCTCAACTCCCAGTAAATAGAGTATCTGGGATTCCAGTATACCTTCATGACGTATCGTCTCAGTGCCCCATATAACAAATGATAGTTTTTCGGGATAGTTACCGTTATGTTTCGCCTGATACGTATCAAGCAGTTCCCGGGCTAATTTCATACCGACCTGCCATGCCTCTTTTTTGGGAATCTTTTCAGGATTAAAGGCATAAAAATTTTTCCCCGTTGGTAAAGAGCTTGGATTCCTTACAGGATCATTTCCTGTCCCGGTCGTGATAAACTGCCCATTCATAGATTTCATCATGCTGGATAACTCCCGCTTCGCACCTTCCTGAATATTTTTATCTAACTCAACAGCAGAAATATCTTTCATAACTTCTTGTATCGCCTGAATGGTAGACGAACGAAGGGATTCATCAGGTGCATTGCCAAAGGTATGCAATCCATATGGCATGTTTAACTGTTTCATCTCTTTAAGAAATTCTTCAATTTCATGAATAACCTCATGGTCAAGTTTGTGGGAATTTCTCTCCACTTCATAATTATTTCTTGTTTCATCATGAGTAATCCCCCCTAACCCCCCTTTAGGAAAGGGGGGATTCTTGGTATCTCCCTGCACCAGGTATTCACTGATATTTATATCCTTATCAAGTCCCAGGGCTTTTACTTTTTTTATAATATTTTCCTGATACTGCCCTGCATGCTCGGCACCCTGCTCAAGGGCCTGATCATGACTGCTTATCATCTCTTCAAGCCCGGCATATTCATGATACAGTCCACCCTTTTTTAAGGGTGGAATCATGTGGTCTACGATAACTGCCGAGCCTCTTCGTTTCGCAACAAGTCCCTCACCAACATCATCTACAATATAAGGGTAGATTACCGGTAAATCCTGAATCAACGCTTCCGGCGCATCATCCCCAGAAAGACCGCCACTTTTTCCTGGCAGCCATTCATGCGTACCATGGGTACCAAAATGAATAACGGCATCAGCACCAAAACCGTACTTCAGCCATGCATAAACCCCCACATATTGATGATGCGGAAACAGGTCTTTGCTGTGAAACATGGCTTCGATATCCTCCATCCAACCCCTCACGGGCTGTGGCAGGATAACAACATTTCCCTGCCTTACCGCAGGAATAACCATATACTTTTTCTTCTGTTTCGGATCGGTCCATATCATAACATTTGATTCTTCAACCGGCCCCCAATCCGCAGTAACCTCTTTGATGAAATTTACCGGCAAATTTCTGATCCACTTCTCGTAATCTTCCAGTGGCAGCAATACGCATTTTCCGTGCTTTACCATTTCATCAAGTTCACCGGGCACCCAATTCCCAATGTTTCTCCCGTATCTCAGGGAATTTTCAAGGAGTATTTCTTCATCAATTGCTTCATTACCAATATCATATCCATCATCCTTCATCCTCTTTAAGACAGTATCAATACTGGCAAAAACATTTAAATAGCTGGCACCGATATGCTGTTTTCCTGGCGGATAATTCCAGTAGAATATCGCTACCTTTTTATCTCCGTTATCTTTTTCCTGTAAATTGATCCAGGCACGTATGCGATTAACAGCCCGGCCGATACGTTCCGGTATCGGCTTTCGCTCCTCAACAAAGAAACCTGTTTCATCATCCTTTTCACGGATACGATACGATACGACAGTAGGCTGAATAAGCCCTGCAATCTCAGGGATCGCTAACTGCCAGCTTACTTCCAAAGAACTCAGACCTTCAGGGTCGTTCTCCCATGTCTTCCCGTCCTTCCCATACACCGTAATCAAATTGATTATTGGTACTCCACATTTTTCCAGCGAATTCACGGCTTTGAAATCTGAAAAGCGAAATAAAAATGAGAGTATGCCGGAAACCCTTGGAACCCCTTTGGAATCTACCAATAGTCTCTCGACTGCGGCCCCTTCAGGATACCCAAACGCTACAAAGGCATTCAGTCCTTTTTCCTCAAGGGTACGGATTATATCATCCTCCACTTGATTCTGACCCTGCTCACAGAACGATGAATAGGTCAGGACTGCAACCCATTTTGCATCTTTCTTACAATAGCCTTTTTCCTTATACCAGCTCTCATATTCCTCAAATGTCTCAAAAAACATCCCTTGTGAGTTGTGGCGATGGTAGTAACCATTTTTTAATAACTTCTCTGGCGGCTCTGTCTTTATCCCGGAAACTCCGGCATATTTCTTCAGAGAGAATAGCAGCATGTTTTGGAAATTCTCTATCCCGCCGGAATCAAAATACGAGCGGAATTCTTCATCATACGTAAGCCCCAGCTCGATATACTCCTTATCTAAACCTGCAGAGTGGTTTATGGGTAATATATGTGCCCCGCGGGAAATAGCCTTTTTAATTGCCTCCTGATCAAAACCTGCTTGTGTTGCGGTTGAAATCCGTATCCCCATGATGTCGATAACAACGATATCAGCATCTTCAATCTCATGAGGATTGAAACCGGAATCGAGATCGGTAGTACTCACCAGCTCAAAGTCTATGCAGTTCTTAAGGGACGGATATTCCTTCCAGGTATTTTTTATTGCCTTAATAACGGTAGGAGTAAGGTAGTTTCCCACGATAAAGGTATATTTCAAAGACCTCGCTTCTTCTGCATGGGAAAAAGGCAGGTAAGAAGTAAATATGATAAACAGTATGAAAATTGCATATCTTCTCATTGATCAGCATCCCCTTGAAAAGGTTACCGGTTAGCGGTCATTGCAAGCAAGTGAACCAAAGCCAAAAGTAAAGGAATAATCCCCCTTGATCCCCCTTTAGAAAAGGGGGAAAATTTCCCCTTCTAAAGGGATAGAGGAGTTATGGATTCCCTTTTCTCTTTCTCCTCTTTTATACTCCCCCTTCTACTATTTCTCTCATATATTTCCCCCTCTTGTATTTTCCCCTTCTCTAAAACACTCACACGTTTCCCTTTTCTAAAACACTCACACATTTCCCCCTTTTTTAAAGGGGGATCAAGGGGGATTAAGATACTCCAGTTGTAGTTACTCAAAATACTGTTGGATCATAGTAGGGGCGAACCTTGTGTTCGCCCACCCTTTGCGCAAATTCAAGCTCTGTGCGTTTTCCCACGACTAGGGCGAACACAAGGTTCTCCCCTACCCCGGTTTTGCACTTTATTTTGAGTAATTACCCCAGTTATTTCTCCTTAGCGATGGACATAATAGTACCTTTTGGACATCTCCTTGCATCCCTATTGATATTATTCACAAGCTCCCTTATTTACCCTGCAGGAACAAACATCCTTTGCGTATTCCCATTTCATACGATCACCCTCATTGAGAATACAGGTATTTGCAAAGGATGTCGCACGTTTACCGTTGATATGGTAATACCATACTTTGTCGCCAACTTGCCCCTCTACCTTATCGATAGAGGTAACTAAAAAATGTTCACCCTTTTGTTGTGTTTCAATCTTTGCAACAGATTGAAGTACCTCCAGCGCGGTAATACCTTGTTTCCATGGTATTTCCACCTCACGATTCTGATGTAATCCTCCGGAATCGATCTCTACCGTTACATTTCGATTAGCACAAAATGCCGTTGACAAAAAAATGAAAAAGATAAAACCCCCTACTACTCTACCGAAGTGTTTCATAATTTTTGTTCCTCCTTTAGAATTTAAATTCCAATCCTCCATATGCTGTAAAACCAAGCGAGCCAAAGCCTGTTACCTCTTCGTAATCGTAATCAAAGAGGTTTTCGAACCTGATATATGCAGTCATCAACTTTGTAATGTCGTAGCGAGTCACCTGATCAACGGTCCAATAGTTATCCATTTCTCTGCTATCACTATCTATCCTGTCCCTTGCCATAACTCCGGTTACATTGATACTCAATTTTTCAAGAGGCTGCGTATGCATACCAAGAGTTGCTCTATTTCTGGGTCTGCGGGGTAACTGCTGATCTTTCCCCCTATCTGTCGTCTCGGTATATGTGTACGTCCCGATCAATGAAAGCTTAGGAAGAGGTCTGTACGTTACCGTAGACTCAATCCCTTCCGATTCTGCCCTGGCTACATTTTCTGCCAGAAAACTTCCGTCAGGTTGTACTGCAGCAGTGATCAAATTGGTAAAGTCGTTCTCAAAATATGTAATATCCATAGTTAGTTTCTCTTTGATGATTTCCTTCTCAATACCGAAGTCCCAGCCCTTACTCTCTTCCGGATTAAGATTGGGGTTACCAAAGAACGGGAAAAAGAGTTCATTCAGACTCGGTGCCCGGAAACCTGTCCCCCACGATCCGTGGAACCGGGTACCGATCTCTTCAATGCCATACGATACCGTTGTTCGATAGGTGAGATTATTTCCGAACGTGCTGTAATCATCGTAACGGAATCCGGCAGTCCAATTGAATGATTCAAACAGTTCTATTTGATTTTGGAAAAAAACAGAGTTGTTCCAAAATCTCTTATCAAAATTGCCAACGTTTTCACCTTCCTGCACCTCATACTCATACCCGAAGGTTACCGTATCAATATCAAATAAAACAAAATCTGATTGATGCTCCAGCCTCCAGACCCGTGTAGGTATACGAAACTCTCCTGATGTATTTGTGGGATCAAAGCCCTTTAATTCTGTATCGTTAACGGAAATGAGAAACGAAGGTGTCCAGATATCAAAAAAGGTTTTATTGATCTTTGTAGAAAAAAGGACCTCATCTGTTGTAAGGCGCCGATCGGTATCATCTACCGGACCGACACCGAATTGAAATGTATCATATTCCAAATCTGAGTGAGCCGCTCTTACCGTTGCATCGATTCTTCCGTCATCCATAAAATTCCACCCTACCCGTGTAGAGCCGGTAAAATTCTCATAACCATCCGCTTCATCCCCACTGCTGGCAGAAGAAATACCATGAGTTTTCAAGTAGGAAGCGCCCAGGGAATAATCAAATTTTTCTTTCCCACCGGAGACACTGGCAGTCTCCCGATAGGTATCATGCATCCCATATTCTGTCCCCACAGTAACGGCCGTATCGCCTGCACCTCTTTTTGTAAAAATATTGACAACACCGCCAATTGCCTCCGAGCCGTATAAGGTACTTTGCGGACCGCGCAGGATCTCAACCCTCTCAATATTGTCTGTTGTAAGATTTGCAAAATTAAATGCCCCGGTTGTGGGGCTATTCATCTGGATACCATCGACAAAAACAAGTGTCTGGGCAGAAGAGGCTCCTCGTATGAACATGCTGGTGGTCCCCCCTATTCCACCCGTTCTTGCTACTTCAAGTCCGGGTGCCCGGCGTAATACATCAAGGAGCAGCGGGGCCTTGCTATTTTTTATATCCTCCCCGGTAATAACAGATACGGAACTACCGGTATTCTTTAATAATTGTTTTGTCCTTGTAGGAGTGATAACAAATTCCTCATTATTACTCCTCTTACCTTCATCCTCCCTTTCTTCCTTTGTATCCTCTTCCTTATTCTCACCTCCTTCTTTATCTTCATTTTCTAGTTTGTTTTCATCCTTCTTTTCATCGTGATCCTTACCCTCGCTCTTATCCTCATCCTGATTCTTATCCTTATCTTCATTCTGTATTGGTTCGTCTGGTAATACAGCAGTTTGAATAATTTCGCCTTTAAATATGAGGCTTTGAGATGACGATCTTAAATCGTGTTCGGGATCATGTGTCCTTGATATTTTGAGAGACTGATCAGCACTATCATATTCATCTGCAAAGGCATCTTTTCCTGGCAGATCTTTCTCCACATCAGTATCCTCTTCTTCTGAAAGAGAAGGGAAAGGCACTGTGGTCTGATTAACACTTGCAGTAGCATGGTTTTCTAAAACCTGCTTTCTTAATTCCAATAACTCTCTTTTCAAATCTTCATTTTCCTTGATAAGTTCTTCTGTCGTCTTTTCTTCAGCATGGCAATACGAGATCAGTATAGGAAAAACCAGAAACATAACGCATAAACATTTCATTCTCATTCTTCTTTTCCCCTCGAAAATAAGAATTAACCTTAGATTATTCGAATAGGTCTCCTGGCTTCCGGGTCTACCTACTTTCTGCACCTTCCCAGAAAGCTGTTTAATCAGTTTAAACCGTTTAAACGGCTTTCCAGTGGCTTATTGCAGATTTCGTCGCCGGTTACAGTTGCGGGGCAGCTCCTTTTTATGGGATTCCCTTGTATCCGAACTGTTATTAAATAAGCTTAACTACTAATGGATACGGATAAACACGGATAAGGTCAGTGGCCTCAGCAATAATTTTAAAACGCACTTTTATTGAAATAAAAAAACCCGTTCCTTCGTATAAGAAGAAACGGGTTCAAATGACCAATCGCAACGCTTCACCTCCTTTACTACGAAGAAGTTTCTCAGCAAAACATGACAGGCAGGTCTTCTGACTTAGCGGATCATCCTACTTGCTGCGCCTTCCCGGAAAACCGTTTAATCAGTTTAAACGGCTTTCCAGTGGCTCTTGCAACATTCGTCACCGAATACAGCGGCGGTACCGTTCCCTTTTCTCCCATTTGAAACCACAGATGACGCAGATTACACAGATAAAAAATGATCAATTTATGGAGTCGTTTAAAATGGGAGTTGGGATTCCCTTTTTATCCCGATGGATATATCGGAATACCTGTATGTATCATTTATACGAATATTATGCGCTACACAGCATGCTCCTTTCGGGGTCGTGGAATCACTGAATATTGTTGGTAACAAAACTTTCTAAAATTACACTCGGTATTGAACAATTCTCACCTATAATTTATTGATGAATTTAACATATCGTATATTACGTCCATATGTATATTCCTGCGGACAATATCGGCCAGTTCGTTGTATCGGTGCTCTTTTATATTTTTAAAATTTACCTGACAGCCGTCTGATGATGTTAAGCCTTTTTTACATTTCAAATAATTAATAAGTTTTGACCGGAACTCATCATTATCAAAGATACCGTGGATATAAGTACCTATTACGTTGCCATCGGCAGAAACACTTCCATCCAATACATCTACATCCTCTCCGGCCCGTTCAGCAATTCTTGCAAAATATCTAGCAGAATTATGTCCATTATATGTTGTCTCTCCCATATGGATCTCATACCCTGTTAATTCATTATCGGCATGGAACAAACCTTCGTGCTTTAACATACGAGCCTTCACCTGATAGGTATGCTTTTCCCTGGCAAAGGTGGTTATCGTGTTTAACAAACCTAAACCCTGAATACTATCCCTGGATGACTCTACATGATATGGATCACGAATTTGCCTTCCCAGCATCTGATATCCACCACAAATACCCATTATCATTGTCCCACATTTTGACAGTTTGATAATCTCTTCAGAAATGCTCCTTTCCTGCAGAAACAGTAAATCCTCTATGGTGTTCTTTGTACCTGGAATAACAAGCAAGTCCGGCTTGCCAATATCGTTTGCTCTATCTGCAAATCTCAATCTCACATCCTTCTCATGGGTAAATATATTGAAATCCGTGAAATTTGATATGCGGGGCAGTTTGATTACTGCAATATCAATATCATAATGCTCTTTATTGATATCATTACCGTTGTTATACTCAAGCGATACGGAATCTTCGTCATCTATACTCAGGTTGTGGATATAAGGAATTACACCAACAACGGGCTTATTGATACGACTTTCAAGCATATCGAGTCCGGGCTTTAATATGCTCTTGTCTCCCCTGAATTTGTTAAAAACAACACCTCTCACGAGATTTCTCTCATCCGCAGTTAATAATTCCAATGTCCCGACAATCCATGCGAAAGCGCCGCCCCGGTCAATATCTGTTACCAGTAATACAGGGGCTGATGCCATCCGTGCCATACCCATATTCACAATGTCGCCGTCCTTCAGATTTATTTCGGCAGGGCTTCCCGCTCCTTCAATAACAATAATATCGAATTCAGTTCTTAAGGTATCATAGACTTCTTGTACGATTGAAATAAATTCATTCTTTTTTTGATAATATTCCTTAGCTGTCATATTCCCTACCGGCTTACCCATAAGAATAACCTGGGAACCGCAGTCTCCGGTAGGTTTCAGGAGTATCGGGTTCATCTCCACCCTGGGGAGAACACCTGCTGCTTCTGCTTGTGCTACTTGCGCCCTTCCCATTTCTTTCCCGTCTTTCGTTACAAATGAGTTTAAGGCCATATTTTGGGCTTTAAACGGCGCAACCCGATACCCATCTTGTTTCAGGATACGGCACAGGGCGCATACGAAAATACTCTTACCCACATGAGATCCCGTACCCTGTACCATAATGGATTTATTTTTCATATACGTTTTTCATTGCCGTAATGAGCCGCTCATTTTCTTCTCTTGTCCTCACTGCCACCCGAAAATACTTATCGCTGAGTCCCGTAAAGTTAGAGCAATCGCGAATGGCAATGCCGTACTCCAATAATTGTTCACGCAACAGAGAAGAGGTCATATCCCTTTTCTTAATCTTAACAAGGATATAATTAGCCGTGGGTTCATACGGCACAAGCCCATGGATACCCGTCAATTCGTTCAATAAAAATACCCGTTCTTTCAGCATAAATTCCCTGCTTCTGGAAATGAACGCTTCATCTTCCAGGGCAGCCAGAGCAGCGCATTGGGCAAGGGCATTTACCGACCACGGCTCCTTGTATTTCATCATCTGTTTCACCAAGTCCGCATGGGCAACCAAATATCCGATTCTCAGGCCAGGGAAACCGTAGAATTTTGTAAGCGATCTGACCACTATCAAATTACGCAGCATGCCTGCCTCGTGGATAACATGGTATCTTTCAGGCTCATCAACAAAATCTATAAACGCCTCATCTATAACAAATGTTATATCGTGATGCCGCCTTATCATATCCAGAAGAACAGTCTTTTCTATCAACAGTCCTGTAGGATTATTGGGATTACACAAAAAGACTATCCCTGCCTTGTTATCACGAAAATACTCCTGGCGATATTCAAAGCGAAAATCATCCTCTTCCTTCAATACATGATGAGTTACTCCCGTGTGGCTGCACTGTAATGCCTCGGCAAACTCGCTAAAGGTAGGTTGAAAAATAATCCCCCGTGCCGGTTGTAACGAGCGGGGGATGAGGTAAAATAATTCCGTAGAACCGTTCCCTACAATAATCTCATCAGCAAGATGTCCAATCTTCCGGGCAATATATTCCCGTAAGCTGGAACAGTCAATATCAGGATAATGTACGATATCATCAAAATTTTCCCCTATGACCTTTCGGACATTTTCCGGATATCCAAGAGGATTAATACTTGCGCTAAAGTCGAGGATGCCATGGTTTCTCTTCTGTACGCTAACGTTGCCGTTCACATAATCCGTAATAGGTTTTATATCCCCGCCGTGGCCTTTAAACATAATTTCTTTCAGGAAGATGCCGTATGAGAATTCATACATAACTTATCTATCAAAAATTTTCTTGCCTCTCCTACCGTAAGTGGCAAGCTGCTCATAGAGACATTATTTTCGTCTCTTAAAAGCTGCATTAACTGCGCAATTTGAGGAAGTTCCAGACAAGCCGCTTTTATCTCATCGGTATTTGAAAATACCTGTTCAGGAGTGCCCGCTCTGAGCACATTACCATGGCGCATAATTGCTAACCTGTCCATATACACCGGCACTAAATCGACGGTATTTGTTGCCATAATGATGGTAATGCCATGCTTCCTGTTCAACTCTTTCAGCAAGGTCATAATAGAAGTCACACCGGCGGGGTCAAGCCCGCAAGTAGGCTCATCCAAAACAAGTATCTCCGGTCTCATTGCAAGTACCCCGGCAATACAAATCCGCTTCTTTTGCCCGAAACTTAAGGCATCGATTGCCCTGTCTGCATATGGCGCCATACCTACCAGCGATAATGCTTCATCTACCCTGTGGATAATCTCCTTTTTTGAGAGATCCAGATTCATCGGTCCAAACGCTATGTCATCCCATACTGACGGAGCAAACAACTGATCATTTGGGTCCTGGAATACGATACCCACTCGTTGAAATATTTCTCTGGTTGAATAGTGAGCCAAAGGCTTTTGCTCAAGCAGTATCTCTCCTGACCGGGGTTTTAAGAGACCATTGAGGTGTTTTAACAGGGTTGTTTTTCCCGATCCATTCGGACCCAGTACAGCTAAAAATTCCCCTTTCACAATATCCATACAAGCGCCCTGTAATGCCTGTATTCCATCGTGATAGTGGTACCGTATATTTCTGATTTGCATTATTACCATACGGGTATAGTCCCTGCGTAAACAAGAAAAGGTGCAAGAAAAAGTATTCCTGTCGTAAAGAGATATTCTCTTTTTCTCCACGGCGATAAGTTTACCATCAATATACCATCTCCTTTATAACCCCTTACCTGCATAGCCTCATAGGTTCGCTCTGATCTTTCAAAGGCACGGATAATAAGCATGCCTCCCAATATTCCAAACGATTGTATCGTCTTCTTCCACGATGCATGACCAAGCCGCGATTTTTGAGCAATCCATATTGTGGCAACTTCATCCAGAAACAGGAAAATATAACGGTACATAAAAGACAATAATTCAATAACGGTATCGGGTATACGGAACCATTTCAGACCAGTACACAGATGACGTATTGTTGTAGTAAAAGAGAGGAGCATTACGAGTGAAACACCACCAAGCACCTTGGAACAGATATGGATCCCGCTCCACAACCCTTCTTCTTTCAAAGCCACTTTGTATCCGATGAATGAAAAGGACATCCACACCCTCTCGCCCTCATGCAAGCCCTTCATAAGCAGAATGAAAATCGCCAATAACATCGGCAGGAGTAAGTTCCGAAGTATTACAGGAAAAGGAACTTTTACAGAAAGGACCAAAACAAACGATGTGAAAAGAAAAAATAATGGGACAGAGATATTCTTTGCCAATACATTTATCGAAAGTAATGAAATGATATACAACAACTTTACGCGTATATCAACCCTTGTTAACCAATTATTTTTGCGTGCATATACTTCAGAAAAGGTATGGTGTAAAAATCCCATCAGCCCACGGCTCCACTAAATTAAGTTGGGTTTTAAAAGACAAAATTCAATGACATTTCTTTACATTACTTCTCATAAAAAAGCTTACGTACATTAAAACCGATAATAAATCCACCGATCACTCCGGAAATAGTAAATACAAAAAGGAGCAAATCACCTTTATCGGTATTGATATAAGGGTCGCGTGGGGGATGACCGTACTTCGTTGCATATTTACCCACGATACTTACATCAATACCCGTCCAGACCTCGTCTTCTGCTTGTGTTGGAGTTGCCCCTCCATCTGTTTTTCCCTGACGTTCCTCTGCAAATACTGCCCCGGATAACGGTATGCAGAGTATAAAAACAAGAAAGAGGTTCATCGTCTTATACCTGAATCGGTTTTGTATCATCCCTGATTATCCCGAGATTTAACAAAATACCCGGTCTTCTTTTATAAATAAAGACCAGCACAAAGCCCACTACAATACCCTCAACAATACAAAGAACCCCTTGCGAGGTCATCATAAACATCCCGAAAATCTCTGCAACCGCTCTAAAAAATGATCCTCCTTTATAAATCACAAGCAATCCTAATTCAAGAGAAGTACCGAAATACGTAAACAGGTCGGAAATTACTCCGGCCAGAAACCCGCACCAAAACAAACTCAATCCGCATCGCTGCGCTGTTTTAAACGCAAAGTAACCGGAAAAAGAGCCCAGAATACCCATGGAAAAGACATTTCCACCGAGGGTTGTTAATCCGCCATGAGCAAGAAATAAGGCTTGAATAAGTAACGCAATAGCCGCTATAAAAACACTCACAAAAGGTCCTAATAACACCGCACTCATACCAGTGCCACAAGGATGAGATGTCGCCATTCCATTCAGGGCAATTACCGGAATGGGAAAGCATGAGAAGACAAATACAGCCGCTCCCAGCATGCCTGTCAAAGGCAGATACCCGGGTACCGTTTTTTTCTTTCGTTTTACCTGATATATTCCAACTCCCACAAAAGGGGCTGATACAGCAAACCATGTAAAAACCCATTGAGGAGGCAAAATTCCCTCTGTTATATGCATAGCGTATACCTTTTCCAAATATAAAATTACTCCGTATAAAAACAAAAAACCCATATCCTCCCGGAGAAGATATGGGTTTTATTTTATACGCATGGGCAACCTAAAACGCCCATAAGACATACAATGAGAAACCACAAACTGCGCAGATAACACAAAAAACCTGCCTCAAATTCTTAGCCGGCCATGCAATCTGGAATTTACAGCCACTCTTATACCCTTCACCTTCTTTACCATCGAAGACTACGTGAAGCAATTACAGGCAGGTCTTCTGGCTCCCGGATCATCCTACTTATCACTCCTTCCCATCCTGTTTTATCCAGGACAGTGGCACTGTGATTTTCGTTCCCGGCTACAGCGGCGGGTCCGCTCCTCATCCCATTTCATGAAACAGGACATGGATTCCCTTTTACTCATCCACATACCTGTGGAGAATAACCTGTAATTATGTAATTAGATTTATCATAAAAAGAACATCGTACAGTACGTTGTGCAATTCTACTTTAGGTATTTGATATTTGTCAACCAAAAATAATTCTTATTGCGGGAAAAGTATGAAAGCAGTAACAGAATACCTATTTATTTTTCCTTTGATTCTCCAGGATAAGAAGTATAAAATACTGCCTAAAAAACAGGCATTCCAAGGTTTAAAATGAGAATTTTATATCATTAATTTTTTGACTATTTTCTCATGAGGATACCTTTTGGCATCATCATGAAAAACAGTGCTGATGCAGGGCAAGGCTTCAGCATTGCTTCCCCCGCCTGAATATGTGCACGGGGATGGCAACCCGAAAGGGTTGCCCTGCAGAATTGAAGCACAACTCCCTTTGTCTCCTTTATTGAGGGAAGTTTTTTTAAGTACCTATAGATTTGCGAAACTACCACAAAATTCCTGTATCTATACCTGTACAATGAATTTACTATACTTCGGCGGATTTTTATTCTTTCACTGATTCAATCGTTCCTGATTGAATCAAAATTTTTAGTTAGGGGAAACATATTATTATGAAATCAAAAAGGTATATTTTTAAAGGTTTGCTGTCATTGATACTTTTATTCACAATTTTGGGATCAGGTTGTGCAATGTTTAAGAAGAGACCCCATCTTGTGCCCAGAGAATCCGGCGATACACTGGTAGAAATTACCGATCCAAAATTACTCCCTGATTTTAAAGATGATTACAGCAGACATACTCTTTTAAATTCAATAGATAATAGCCTGAACTACTTTAAGAAGGTTAAGTTCAATCCTCATGGTTTCCGTATGGCAGAATTCTCAAATCAAAATCTGGAAGACACCTTAAGACTCTTTCGGGAAGGCCTTGTTAACAGCCAAAATACAGAAGATCTTAATGAATTTATCATCAAAAACTTCAGGGTCTTTCAGGCTATAGGGGAAAAATATGAAGGTCAGGTACATTTTACTGGTTATGGAACTCCTATTTATGATGGGAATCTTACACCAACAGGAGAATTTCGTTACCCTCTGTATAAAGTTCCGGCCGATTTCAGAAAACCGTACTATACACGACGTGAAATTGAGGAACGAAATCTCCTGCGAGGAAATGAAATTGCCTATCTGAAGTCAAAACTCGACGTCTACCTTATTCAAGTGCAGGGTTCAGGACAAATCAAGCTCCCATCAGGAGAAAAGATCTATGTAGGATACGGAGCCGATTCCGGCCACAAATATACCAGTCTTGGACGTCTCCTCGTTATGGATGGAAAAATTCCGGAAGAGGATTTGACCCTTTCTAATCTTATACAATACTTTGAGCAACATCCCGATGAGTTGGATTCCTATCTTAAGAAAAACGATCGCTATATCTTTTTTAAAGTGGTAAACTACACCGTTCCTTACGGTTCCATAGGAGTGCCCGTCACCCCTATGAGGAGTATTGCTACAGATAAGACGGTTTTCCCTGCGGGGGGACTGGCCTTTGCTGTTATCGAACCAAAAAAATCGAAAGGATTCTGGCAGTTCCGGAAGAAAAAAGGACCTGAAAAATCCTTCTTCGCTTTAGATCAGGATACAGGAAGTGCAATTCAGACTGCCGCCAGAGCCGATGTTTACTTTGGAATCGGCAACCAGGCAATGTCTGAAGCAGGAGATTTAAATTCTTATGGCCAGCTCTATTACCTTTTAAGGCGGTAGATTTCTTTGCTTGACATAAATCATAGGTATTCGCTATAATTTCAATTTAGATTATGATTATAATTTAGCATTGAAACCCCTAACATAAGGAGGATCTTTTTGGACAAAGTACTAAATAAAGAGATAAAACAAATCATCGATACCTATCCGGAAGTAGGTCGTATTCTTGATGAATACGGTATCGGTTGTGTTCCCTGCTCAGTGGGAAGCTGTCTTCTCAAAGATGTAGTTGGAATCCACAATCTTGATCCTCAGCAAGAAGCTACGTTGATGTACAGAATAGAAAAAGCCATCTATCCGGAACGGGATGTTCCCGAACCTAAGGTAGATCTGACAAAAAAATCAGCCCCAAAGAAAATCAGCTATTCACCACCGGTCAAAAAACTTGTGGATGAACATGTACTCATTAAGCGGCTCCTGGCTCTAATACCCTCTATTGTAGAGTATATTGAAACAAGTATTAAAGTAGATAAGGATTTGGTTTTAAAATGTGTAGACTTTATCCGTACGTATGCAGACAAATACCATCATATGAAAGAAGAGGATATCTTGTTTAAATACGTTGATGATAAAGCGGAAATTATCCAGGTTATGTTTAAGGATCACGATATAGGAAGAGGCCATATACGGCAAGTTGTTGAAGGCGCTGAAAAGGGCAATAAGGCTCAGATTAAAGAACATATTCTTGCTTATAGGGACCTATTGACACAACATATTAAAAAGGAAGACGAGATTCTTTATCCGTGGATCGATCGCCAGCTATCCGTAACGCAGGTTGGTGAAATGTTCCGAAAGTGTAATGAAGCAGATGCCTCAGTGGGAGATGAACTGCCGAGGAAGTATGAGAGGTTTATTGTTGAATTAGAAGAAAAATTTTTACAGGAGGTTACAAAATGAGTGGATGTCCAGGGTCAAGAACAATTGATTTTAGCGAGAAAACGAATCAAGAGGGTAACGATTCAGGAAAACGCCCTTCTCAATTAAGGCAGTGGCCGATACAGATGCATTTAGTTTCTCCTCAAGCGCCTTATTTTCAGGGGAAAGATGTGTTGCTGGCAGCAGACTGTACAGCCTTTGCGCTTGGTGATTTCCATAAGGATTACCTGAAAGGGAAAAGCATAGGAATCGCCTGTCCAAAGCTTGATTCAGATCAGGAAGTTTACGTTGAGAAGATAAAATCATTGATTGATGATGCAAAAATCAATACCTTGACCGTTATCATTATGCAGGTGCCCTGTTGTTTCGGACTTGCTCAAATTGCGAAGGAAGGAGCCGAAAAAGCTTCCCGTAAGATTCCCGTTAAACAGGTTGTTGTCGGCCTGGAAGGGAATATCTTATCCGAAGAATGGATTTAAAAGTTTTTTTAAACCGTGCAGGAATACAATAAAAAATTCCCTGGAGAAGAATACCTATCCGGGGAATTTTTTTATTTCCGTCCATACAAAAAACATTAATGCTCATGTATCTCAAAAATTATTTCCTCAACTTTACACCTTATGGCATAGTTTCTCTGGCTATGATGTACAGTTCAGACGAAAAATAAGGCGTTGTGCCCTTGTGCTTTCTCCGCGTTTTAGATCTACAATGATTTCCCTGCCGCTGCCGGTAAATTCATACACCAATTTTCCTCCTTTTTCCTCTGAATGACTGGAAAACAGAGTTCTTCCTGAAACAGATTCTCCGTCAAAGCTGGCAGCAATGATTTTTAACGGTAAACAACAGGCCGCTTGAAAAATGAAGCAATTGTCAGATATTAAAAGTTTCGTGTAGTGTGGCTTTCGGAAACCTTTTTGTCTCATACCGGAACGTAAAGCTTCAGGAGATTGCGATACCGCCGCATTCATGGGCTGCGTTTCAATCATATACTTCTCTTTCGCTTCAATGATATTTTCCGGACAGAAATCTACCTTTACACCGGCAAACTCAAGCATCATCATCGCATCTTCCAGATCCTGCAAAACGTTTTCTCCCGATATGCTGCTCCCTGATCTGGTTCTTTGATTCAGCGCTTTTGGCGCGGTGGAGTCTGCCAGAGGAAGCTTCTCATACTCATATACTATAGTCATTACCTTCTTATCTCCGAAAATTGAAAAGCAGAAATTGCATAAAAATTGTTTCTTTTAGGTTTGAGAGAGGGGTAAACCCTTTTCCTGGTTTTGATATTTTCTGACAATAGTCTTCTTTTCAATTTCTTTTATTAAATCTTCAATATCCTCTTTTTTCGGCTCTTTGAATGCTTCACCTACCTGATAATGAAATATCGTATCGACACTTTCCTGAAACATGCGTTCTGTCGATTTATCCATATCTATTAACCTTACGTCAATATTACTGAGTAAATACGTTATCTGATCAAACAAGACACTGGTTGCTACACCTGATTGAATAAACGAATGCCGGTGTAAATTACTTTCAATATCATGCATAAATCCGTACATTTGGGTAATTTGGTTCTGCAGGAGAAGGATGGCCTTTTCCAGATTTTTTCGTATCAGTTGAGAATTTTTTAAATAATTGATATGAATATCAGGCTCTTTCGATACCTTTTTGCCACTATTTCTATTATAGGACGAAATATGGGAATCAATCTCTTTTGCCTCATCGATCAAACAATCAAAATCTTTTTCTAACATCTTAAATTCTGATATGTTCTTATAGTAGCAGGTATCTTTCAATTTTTCATGAAACTTTACGATCTGCAGGAGAAATTCGTCCAGTTCTTTTGTACTATAAGAAAAGAATTCTGCTTCATTTTTAAAGGTATCGATCTTTTTAATTTGGGACTCCTTTTCGATAATATTTTGGATACCCATTTTGATATCGATAATAGTTTTAAAAGTAGGATTTTGATTCAGTTTCGATAGAACGGTATAGACAGTAGTGTCCTTTTCCGTGTTCCATTTACTTTTATTGATAATACCATCTTCCAGAGATTGTATCTTATGTAAAATTTCAAGATAGGTATTTTCTTTAAGCGGCTTATCAAAAAGAAGCTTTTGTAAATCCATGAGTATTCCAGAAATCAATTCTTGTTTCTGTACAGACTCTAAAATCCCCAGCGTATTTAAATCTTTACAAAGGATTTCAAATTTATTGGATTTAGAGAAGATAGCCTTAAAGGGGTCTTGTATATCCTTTTTATTTTCTATATTCTTAATAAGCTCTTTTAATCGATCCAGGGTATCCGATAAATTCGTTAATTGTGGCACTCTTTTACGCGCTTCTAAAAAGGCATCTTCGCCATTACTCGTTTTTAATTTCGATATCTTTCCCAAATCCTCATGAAATTTCATGATAAGTTTTCGAATATCTTCTTCCTGCTGGGTCTTAAAACCCTGATCCTGGCGAAAAACAGGTTTTTTGGAGATATCGATCTGTATGGAAAAAATTGACTCAACATATTTTTTTATCCTGGCAGCAAACTTCTTTGACGATCTTCCTGCAATATCAATCACATTCTGAGCGCCATCATCATGGGCATGGGTATTCCCTATGGTTAAAAAGTCTAAATACGCCAGCAGCTTGCTGAAGGAATTCAATAACTCCTGGTAATCATGCTGTAACTTCGGATGGTTAGCAACGGCAGGAAGCTTTTTTAATTCGTTATAATTTGCCGTTAAATCATACTGTTCGCTGCGGAAATCCGATTTATGCTTGAATAATTTTTTTGTTAATTTCGCAATAAACTTTTCAATACATTGGGCATAGGTTAAAAAAAGATTGTATTCTTCCAAAAATTTAAATTGGCTGTTTAATTTCTGGGCTGCGGAATAGATATAACCAGCATATGCCGGAATCGCTTTCCAGTTGTTATTCTCTATGATATGCTCCAGCCTCATTAAGTCTAAGAATAAACTCTCATTCGATAACAATGGATTATCTGCCGACGCTATGTAATTAAAAATATCGGCAAAAAAACCCAATTCATCAATCTTTTCTTCTACTACCCTAAGATCATTCTCCTGCGAGTTAAAGATCCTCAGCTTTAAATAATGCTGTTCCAAATCTAATTTGAGGATTAAAGAGAGAAAAGAAAGGTTTGTATAAATCTCTTTAAGACCTGTGGTGGTAAAGACCCTGTTTTTCGTTTCAATTTTATTGAACCGAAGCTCATGTCCTATTTTTTCAGATGTTAGAGGTAATCCGTTTAAAATTAAATAATCATTTAATCTGCCGGTATATTTCTCATAGGACTCGGCATACGTGATGTAGTTATAGTGAATATAATCCGGCGTAAAGTTATCAAGCTGATTTTGTTCTGTCTCATCGATAATCAAGAGATTGCTTGCGCCCCTGGCAATCCCTTTTTTACAGTGCAACACAATATGAGGTTTCATCAGGTACTGTATCAGCGCTTCAACCTCACTTACCGTGGCAGTCATATTCGCTTCCACGAGGTCATGTTCTCTCAGGGTATAAAGGCTATCAATTTTTCCTTTACCGAACAAACGTTTAGAAACAATCCTAAGGGTCTTTTCAAAAGAGCTATCAATAACCCGCCCTTTAAATTTGACGGCAAAAGATTTTACCGGTTCCTGAACTACCTTTTCTGTTATTTTCTCTTTAATTTTAGCTATCTGAGAACGTATAATCTCCGAGGTGTGGTACTTTTTTTTGAGTAACTCATACAAGTAATTTTCTTTTGTTAAAGTTTCCATTTTCATGCTCATAATGTAATAAAATTCTCCAAAACTGTCAAAAAAAATATCCAACTCTGTACTTTTACCGTTACTAATTACTCACGATCTGTTCCCCGGATGTAATTAACTTCTGGGCAAGTTTAAAGACAATCTTTTCTATCGCATCCTCCACGGCAGGTCCGTACTTTGGTCCGTCGGTTTTCCACCATCCCCCCTCCGTCTCATAATCAATTAAATCTAAATATTTCCCTTCTGCACGTAACTCTTCATGAAATATTTCCTGTAAATCTTTATCGAAGAATGATGCCTGAATCGATAGATAATGATTCCCGATAGCTCGCCAAACTGATTCTTCAACGATCAATTCCAACTCAGATGCCTTTAACTGCAACATCAAAACAGCTGCCAGTCCGATCCTTTCCATGTGTTCATGATTCGGTAGCTCATCCAAAACAGTAACTTTATCAAACACCCTCATCATCATGTCTTCTACACTCCTGGCAAATGGTTCACCGATAGGGAATATATAATGATGTCTCCCTACAATCATACTTGTTTGCCACTCTTCCTGATTGAGATAACGTAATGATGGTTCAATAAAGAGCCCTGCATGGAAAGGAAGTGAATGAATTTCTTTTAAACGCTTATCAAGTACAGGCTTGATTGAAATTTTCTTTCCAGGATTGTTTTCACAATCTACAACAAAGAGAAGGATAAAAATAAATAAAAGTATCTTTTGTAACCTCATAATCCCCCCTTGGTCCCCCGTAGGGGCGGGTTTCAAACCCGCCCCTACAAAAGAGGGAAATCCCTCGTTTCCTCTTTTCTAAACTTATCCTTCTTTCCCCCTTTTTTAAAGGGGGGTAGGGGGATTAGAGGGAAACATGGACACACATGGCTCTTTTTCCAGGGGGATATCTCCTTTTTCATGGAACACTATCCTTAGCTTGATGCATACAGAATTACCTCTTCCTGCAATCCTCTAAAAACCACATATGTATAGAAAACTTTGCAGATACGATAGAGAAGGCATCGAAGACCTGATTTATTTTGTCATCTATATCTATCAAAAAAACGCCTAATTAACATCCTGTGTTAAACAGCCAATGTTACAAGCAAGCCAATATGATCTGAAGGTCTCTTCCCACCGGTATCATAATTATTCGCAACAATCTCAACAGCCGTAATCCGCTGCTTTAAACTATCATTAGCCCATGCATAATCAATGCGTTTTGTTAGATGGTCAGATTCGAAAGTATAGCCATTATCCTGAGGACAGAGTTCTGCCCAGGTATCAGCCCAACCTTCTTTACGAAACCGATTGATTATATCCGTATCTGGCGTTGTATTGAAATCACCTACCAAAAGGGCATATCCGGTAAAAGAATTTATGTAAGGAAGAGTCTCGTGCACATTATCGGACGCTTGTTGATAAACCCATGAGAAATGTGCATTAAAGAGGTAAAATGGGCCCGTTTTTAAATTCAGTACGGATGTAAGCACTACACGTTGATTGACATCTTCAAGACCCGGACGCAAGGTTAATTTGAGACAACTTGCCTCGATTATATTAAGACGGGAGAGAAAAGCTGACCCTCCTGAATTTCCATTCTCATCATGCATTGCTGGTTGAAAAATGATATATCGGTATTCAGGAAGCAATTCGGCAATCTGTGTAGCCTGATCCGCACCATTATTCACACCAAACTCTTTCCGAACTGCCTGGAGGGCGATTATATCCGGACTTGCGTCCTGAATGGCGTTTCGGATAAGTATTTTACGAGTAGACCAGGGACCGTGTTTGGTACTATAAGAATTAATATTGAACGTCATAACTTTAAGCATAGCATACCTTTTCTCTGCAGATTGTCCCGATGCATCTGTTCTCCTTCAACTTTTACATGACACTATCCCACCTCTTAGGCGTCTAAAAAAGCATCTTTTTATTATATCTAATATAAAATAAGTTCCTTGTAGTGTCAATATGTTAAGTAATATTGCGGCGGGTAATTTTTATCCCTGTAATGCATAATATAACGGATACCTGATTCCTGCTTAAAACATACAGGAACAGTAATTTGTGCATTCCATTCATTCTTATGTAAAGAATAATCTGCAGCATTTTATCCTTGCATTGGCCGTTTGCTTGATCTTACAATAGTTTGGTAAGAAAAATTTTGGGCGATGATGAGCCGAAACTCCGGATAATTTGTTTTTCAGGGAGAAAGATTATTAATACAAAAGATATTCACTTTTCACGAAGAAATTTCTTGAAACATTCTGCTCTTGGTATCGCCGGGTTTGGACTGGGACTTAAAGGTTTTGAGGGTCTGCAATGGGCAATCGGAGCGGATAATCAGGCATCTCCTGGCGATAAAAGTAAGGTAATTGCAATCAAAAGCGGTGGAATTATGAGGAATGGAAAGCCCGAACCAGAGGCTGTCCAAAGGATGATGGATGAAGGGATGTTTACGCTTACGGGCAAAAAAACGACTGCCGAAGCGTGGCGAGCATTCTTTACTCCCGACGATGTTGTAGGCATCAAGATTAATCCGATCGGCGGAATAAAGCTCTCTACACGACCTGAGGTTGTAAATGCAATCATTCCTGGTCTCAAAGCTGCCGGAGTAAAGGAAAATAATATCATTATATGGGATCGCTTTAGCTACCATCTGATCACGGCAGGTTATCCCCTGAACAAGGGAAGCAGCGGGGTTCGCTGCTATGGCACTGAGCCAACAGCCGGGTATGATAAGGAGATATATTATGAATCATTTGATGATGATTACAAATTACGCCAGGATGATGGAGCACGATCACTCTTCAGTACAATCGTTACTCAGCATGTTACCGCCATTATTAATGTTCCGGTCATGAAGGATCATGGAATTGCAGGGGTAACCGTATGTCTTAAGAATTTGGCCTTCGGCGCTATTAATAATACCCCAAGGTTTCATCCGTCACCCTATTTCTGCGACCCCGCTTCAGCAGAGGTCTGCGCACATCCGGCGCTGAAAGATAAGATACGTCTGCATATCGTCGATGCATTACAGGCTTGTTTTGAGGGAGGTCCGGCAAGTATGAAGACATGGACGATGTGGAATGAGGAACGGCTCTTCTTTGGAACCGACCCGGTAGCAATCGATAGAGTAGGCCTTGAGATTATAGATAAAAAACGTAAAGCAAATAATTATATGCCGGTATCTCAAAAGGCTAAACATATTGCTACTGCAGGCAGAATAGGGTTAGGCGTTTATGATATGAATGCTATTGAGTTGGTAGAGCTTAATGTATAGGAACATAGAATCCCGGATACGTAATTGAAATTTCTTTCTGTTAACATATATGAATCTTGTAGAATAAGATGAATAACCAGGCATCCCTTACAGCTTTTGAAGAGAATCTTATTCAGGAATGCTATTCTCGTTCACTGCAGTTACTAAAAGGCAATTCAACCTCTGCTGGTATTATTGCCTGTGCAAAATCCAGGAAGGCCGTGGACAGGTCATATGCCAGCATCTTTGGGCGTGATGCAGCTATCTGCTCTCTGGGTATGATTGCATCAAAAGACCCGGAGCTTGTACATAACGCGAAGATAAGCATCCTTACCCTGGCGCAGTACCAGGCGCCTAACGGACAAATTCCAAAGTATGTAAAACCTGAACTCAAAGAGGTAGATTTCTGGTATTCAGGATGCATTGATGCCACGCTCTGGTGGCTCATTGCGGTAAACTTTTACGCCCGCACTTTCCCGGAAGAGCGGTTTACAGAACATCTGCGCACGACAATAGATCATGCCCTCAATTGGCTTTTTTGCCAGGAACATCAGGGACTATTTCTGTTGCAACAGAATGAAGCAAGTGACTGGGCTGATATTATGCCAAGATCTGGCTTTGTACTTTACTCGAATGCCTTGTGGTACCATGTGAAAAAACTCTACAAGATCTCTACTGCTGATAAAACAAAACATTACTTTAAAACCGTATTCTTCCCCTTTGATAAAGCGGTTCCGGAACACCGGCGGGCACGCATCCTGGCTCACTATATCAGGAACAAGGCAAAATGCAGCAATTTTTATCTCAGTTTTGTAAACTTCTCCTTTTGGGGAGAAGAGATAGATGTATTCGGTAATATCCTGAGCGCCATCTTTGGACTGGCTTACGCCTCCAAGGCATCACGCATAGCGGATACTATCCTTAGTTTAAAGGCTCACAGGCCCTATCCCATAAGAGTAACTCATACCCCCATACAGGAAAAAAGTCAGTTATGGCGCCCTTACATGCAACGGCACAAGCAGAATCTTCCGTATCAGTACCACAACGGTGGTATATGGCCGTTCGC
>JAANMY010001309.1_pt1 | contig 29011 bp, 27 predicted proteins | sample 7279691 | NCBI WGS metagenome assembly JAANMY01 (sample SAMN14094543, study PRJNA606508) | bioreactor metagenome | isolation source: A lab-scale SPAN reactor treating ammonium-rich wastewater day 388 | place: Ireland: Galway | collected 2018-02-07
TTCTTTATGAATAACTACCTTAACGATAGCTGAATAGACTTCTGGTTTTGGCCAAAACACCTGCGGAGGCAAGGTCTTCACAACTTTTACTTCTGAAAATAATTGAATAATAAGAGATAGTATACCGTATTCCCGAGTACCAGGAGTTGCCGCCATGCGTTCGGTAATTTCTTTCTGAAGCATGAGCACCATCAGATCTATGGATAGATCACTCTCTAAAAGATTAATAATTACCGGTGTGCTAATGTTATAGGGCAGATTGGAAACTACTTTTATTTTGGTCTGATTATATTCCCGAAGCCAATTCTGTATCAAAGATAAAACGTCCCGGTTTAATTCATGTTTCGTCTTTAAAATATCGGTATTAATAAGGGTAATATTTTTATATAATTTCAGTATATCAGATGATACTTCAAATAACTTTTTGTCGATCTCAACCGTAAATACATGCCGGGCTTTTTCAGCCAGGAGTCTGGTTAATCCGCCAGTTCCTGTGCCAATTTCCAACACCACATCATTTTCATTCAGACCGGCAATTTCCGGAATCGATACTAAGATATTCTGATCAATAAGAAAGTTTTGTCCAAAACGCTTATTCAGCATAATCCCTCTACTCCTAAAGATGTGCTTTAGTATAGATGGGGTATGGGGAAGAAAATGTATTTCTTTTGATGACATGTATGTTTGATCGTAAAGGAAAATGGTACGTATTACCGTGACCGGTGTAACTTCCGTATCAGGTATAGAATAAGCTCTAGAGAAGCAGGAATTATACTATCTCTTCATCCTCTGGCCGCCATGCCGGGTCTACTATACAGAGGAATTTCAAATCACCTGAACCCATGTTTTTAATATATTGTACTGAGTGTGGCGGAATGTAGATTGCCTGATTCGGATAAACCTTCTCAAATTCATTGTCGATATACATAACTCCTTCTCCTTCCAGAATATAATATACCTCTGAATGAATGAGTTTATGGCGCCGCGAGGTCTCACCGGGTTTGACAATAGCATACGCCAGACTATAGCGTAGTTTCAAGTTCTCTTTCAGTGGATGCAGGAGTTCACGGAGAATTGTGTTATCTCTGGCGGTAAATTGCTCACATTTCTGTAAATCTTTTATAAACATTTGATTATCTCCTCTCCGTGCAATGTGACATCTGTGCGGCCATTTTTATGGCCTCTATCATAGAACGTGGATTTGCAATACCCTTACCAGCAATATCATATGCAGTACCATGGTCAGGTGATGTACGTACAAATGGAATGCCTAAAGTAATATTTACCCCCGTCTCAAAGGCATGTAATTTCAAGGGAATTGCACCCTGGTCATGATACATAACAACTACCAGATCATAAGCATCTTTCAGTACCCTGTAAAATACGGTATCGGCCGATACAGGGCCATCACACCGAATACCCTTTTTCCTTGCCTTTTCAATGGCAGGGATAATAACCTTTCTTTCCTCATCTCCGAATATACCTTCCTCCCCTGCATGAGGGTTTAAACCACAAACGGCAATCCGTGGCTTGTTAAGGTTAAAATATTTTTTAAGATTATCATTGCTCATAGTTATTGTCTCAAAAATATTTTCCACGGTAAGTAAATGTGGCACATCCTTTAAGGCAACATGTGTGGTCACAAAGGCCACCCTCAGTTTTCCACCCACCATAAGCATAACAACACGTTCAACACCTGAAAAAATACGGAGCATCTCGGTATGTCCGGGATAACCATACCCACCTAAATGGATAGCCTCCTTACAAATGGGAGCCGTAACAAGGGCATCGATGTATCTGGTCATTGCGAGATTAATGCCTCTGAGCACCCATTGAGCAGATAAGTCACCTCCTTCCATTGTAGGTTTTCTCTGCTTCATAAGACTCGATTTCACATTACCTATGGATAAGAGAAAAAGAGATTGTTTTGAATCTTCAATTTCTGATATATGAGATATTGTTTGATAGCTTACCGGTATTTTTAATGGTTTCGCTGTCCGCTCTAATACCTCATCACTGCCAATGATGACATAATTCGCACTCTTTCTTATTGTTGTGGATTTCAGCGACTTTAAGATAATCTCAGGTCCGATCCCGCATGGGTCGCCCATGGTGATCCCGATGAGTAATTTTGATCTTTTATCTTTTGCCATATCGTTTTGTATTTAACTACCTAGAGAAATCCCTGTTCCATTAATTGCCCTTGCGTAATATTGACCTTTTTCTCCCGGGTATTTATTAAGAGTTTTTTAATCCACTTACCCATCATATCAATCTCAACATTCACCAGGTCACCTGTTTTCCTGAATCCTAATGTGGTCGAAGCTAAGGTATAAGGAATCAATGCCACAGAAAAAAAACTATCGGTAACGCCAACGATCGTGAGACTAATACCATCGATGGCAACAGAGCCTTTCTCAATCATCATATCAGTAAATATTTTCCCGGTAGAGAAGGATAGAATACACTGATCGGCAGATTGCTTCTTTTCTTTTATGGTACCTATGCCATCCACGTGCCCTGAAACAAAGTGCCCTCCCAACCGGTCTCCAACCTTTAATGCCCTTTCAGCATTGACTTTTTCAGCATGTCCTAGGGTACCTAACGTAGTCCTTCTCAGGGTTTCGCCGGAAACATCGAAGCTAATCATCTGCCCTTCGATTTCTTTTACCGTAAGACATACCCCGTTAATAGCCATACTCTCCCCAAGCTTAAGATCTTCGTAAAAACCATTTACATCGAGAAACAGTTCCCCACCGCCCGCCTTCGGTAATAATTTCTTTACTGACACTACATGTTCAATAATACCGGTAAACATAAATAAAATTTTTAAAATAGGCTTTCGGCGACTTAAAATACTTATTTTCCCGACACTGACCCATCCCCTTCACCCCATATGCATCAAGTTGTCGTTTAGTCAAGGGCGGCACTGACAAACTCTGTTTGTCAGTGTGTTATATTCCCTATCCACGTTGGCATTTGAAGCAAGCACGGACAAACGATCCCTGCTTAAGACATACAGGGACAGGGTTTGTCCGTGCCACCCTGAAAACCGCTTACATACAATGAAAATTCCTCTACAATCAAGCTAAGGATTTTTGTATTCAAGGGGGATTCAGGAGGCAACACGTTTGAGTTCCCTATACATAAAAATTACAACTCCATTAGACTTCTATCGTGTATTTTACCCAGCACCGTTTTCCCTGCTGTTACTTTTTCACCTACTTTAACCCTTATCTCAAAGGTAACTGAATCCGGTATAAAGACTTCTACCCGTGAACCAAATTTTATCATACCAAATCGTTGTCCCTGCCTAAGAACATCTCCAATCTTACAGGCACATACGATGCGTTTGGCAATCTTACCTGCAATCTGTTTTACTGCAATTTTTACATGACTTCCGGGCAAAGATAAACCCATCACATTATTTTCATTACTACGAAAACATTCATCATCTCTGGCATCCAGAAATTTACCTTTTGTGTGCTTAATAAACTCTACACGTCCATGCACTGGTATGCGGTTTACATGTACATTCAGTACGGACATAAAAATACTAATCTTTGTTGTATTGCATTGTAAATAATTATCTTCAAAAACCGGCACAATGTGAGATACTATCCCATCAGCCGGAGAAATGATAAGCCCGGTACCTTGAGGAACTTCTCTGTCCGGATCCCGAAAGAAGTTCAGTAAGAACATCAAGATAAACACCGGAACCGGAATCATCCATGGAAATACCATAAGGGAGAATCCAATTCCAACGATACAAGAAACACCAAAGATAATTAACTCTCTTAAACCATATTTAGCTAATGGAATACGCATAAATCTATAACGGAATGTTAACTCACTTTCTCTGAGAAAATGGAAGGGAAATTAACGCAGGCATTACCGAAAATACTGATTCCTTATAGGCTCAATGAATTGTTTTACTATACTAATATACATAATATGAAAATTTCAAATCCTTATAGGTTCAAAGAGAGATTCTCATCACCAGGGATGATGAATAAGCAATATTATAGTTTAATTCCTTGCAACTTCAATGAAATTCCCTTTTGGATTCCGGTTTTGAAAGATCTGCCGATGATTCAGAGAAACTGTATGGCAATCTTTTCGTCCACATACCCCCCGTGCCTTACTTTTGGTTTAAGATTAACATTAATAAATGATGTTACCGTCTCATAGCGTACAGCCTCGCGGGTTTCGCCATCATACCTGAATTTTACCGGTATCTTCTCTATCCCTGGTGGAATAATTCTCTGTCCAGGGACAAGAGAAGATACATCTATCTCATACCCTTCTGTAAAAATATTGAACGGCAAAACCGTATTGTTATAATAGAGGTTATTCTGATACGTTAACGTTACTTTTTGTATCGTTATGATTTTTATGAGTTCATCTTCCCGCCCTAAAGAGAGCGCATAGACAGGATGTCCCAATGCTTTCCCTATATCCCGGAGTATTGAGTTTTCAGAAGACGATAAGTAAATTATGTATCGCGGAATGAAGAGCCATTCACGCACAAGAATTGCGCCAAAATATTGGGTTCCATCAATAACGACAGTATCCTCTGTCTTATCAGTATCCGTACGCGCCTTTATTTTTTTATATTTCCATAAATCTCTCGCTTCTCCATCGAATTTTTTTAAATAGATTCCAATACCCAGAGTATCCAGCAACTTCTCATTTACTTCTTCAGCCGAATAGCCAAGGGCAGAACCAATCATACCACAAATAGTTGTTTTTGGCGGAAAAAGATAGCTTCTCTGATAGGTATGGTGATCAGCAAGCCGAAAGGAATTTACCTTTCCTACCACCTCGATGCGTAAAACTTCGATAGTATGAGCACCCATAGAGTAGTTAAAAGATAACGCTATCAGATGTAATATCAGCAATCATGGCGTTAATGGCCCCGTTGATTGGCATAACCTGATAACCAGCTTCAGATAATCTGGTTTTTATCTCTTCTTCATTAGAAAAGATACCACTACGGAGCCCAACAACCGTATGGTCGATAAAGGATGAGTCCTGAAACACTTCGAGGATGGTGTCGATATCAATAACCTCATTTTTATCCAAACACAGGGACTCTAAAAGAACAGGAATTTTTCTCGATTGGCGGGTATAGATTATGAACTTAGGCGATAAATCCGTCATAAATCTCGATTGTTTACCGCCTCCCCAGAGAGTCTTAAAAGATTCTAAAAGCGCTACAACCCTTTTTTTCCGCTCCTGAAGAGATAGTTCTATGGGATCGGGCTTTGCGTTTTTTTCTTTTTTCTCTAGTTCGTATCCTTTAAATCTTCCTACTCTATCCAGTTCTACCAAAATATCCGATTTGAAAAAGTTATAATAGATTTCAGTCTCGAATAAATTACCGCCAGCCTCCATCGTCTGTCCGTCTATACCCTCTTTGGATTTGGTTCCTAAATCACGGTCTCCTTTAAACGGAGCAAGTGCGATTGCCGCAGAAACTCTTACCGGAGCAGTTCTTCTGCGATTTTCTTTTCTTGATGCTATCATATAGCCGAAGAGGTCGTCATCAATAAAACGAGGATCTCCTGCTGTACTATCAACACCTTTGTTATTCTCTGATGAAAAAACAGGAGATAATGAAAAACCTTGCTCTCGCAGTTTTGTCCGAATAGCATATTTTTGGCTCTGACCAGAAATATAGGGAATGGTCTTGCCGTCAAGGCAGGTAATCTTTTTAATGGTAGCTACATTACCCTCAGTAAAACTGCCGTTGACACTTCCTAAGGATGTTTTAAAGATATAACTGATATTCAGGCAGTTACTCATTCTCTGCATCCTCCTTTTTCGGATTGTAAAAAAACTGATTTGCGGCAAAAATAGAAATGAGAGACTTATAATCTTCCCAGTTTTCCTCCCGTAGAGAGTCAAAGAGGTTCCTGTTATAGCTTATTTCTAATGGGAATTGGATCTGTGACAGAATCTTGATAAATTCGCTCTGACATCTGCAGTTCCGGATAGCATACAAAAACCCTTTCGTATCCTTTGCCTTCGATTTTCTTCCGATCTCTCCCCCTATCGCAGCGCACAGGGCAATCATACTTTCTTCCATTCCCGCCACCTCCTTGTTGTAAAGCCTGATAAAGTAAAATAGATTCTTGTTCGTCCTTTCAGATCGGAATAAATACTCTTCCAGGAGATCATTTGTTTTGGTGAAATTAAGGATACGCTCACAAATATGATTTCTCAAAACCGAATTCTCATCGGTCTTACTATACAACGCATTAAGAAATGCCGTCCATTCTATAGCCTCCTTTTTACCTCTGCCTATCAAAGGCAGATTTCTTGACTTTTCAAAAAAGACAAAAAGCTCCGTAATCCTGCTAAACTCTACCATGTGTTCAACGATAACAGTATTTCCCTGCTTTAAAGCCAGAATGCCTATTATCTTCTTTGCAGTAATACGATTGAACCATTCCTGTTTACTATCACACCTGAGCTTCTCAAAAAGAGAAAGCAAAAAAACAAAGAGGGTCTCATAGAGATACGTTGTAATAACCGATTGTTTATCAAAATTACCATAAGGATTACCGGTAAGAGCGCCCACCTCTGATTGTAAACGATACATTTCGGAAAGATCAGGGTCGTATAGTATAAAACAGCTCAGATACGCATTATGAATCGAAAAGTAGCTCTTATAAGAGCCTGCTAGTGCGGCAAGACTGCATTTTCCACACAGACGGAACTCACTATCCAAATTTGAGTAAAAGGTTTTAAGATTCGGGAAACCTACCAGTAAAGGGAAATGCATTCTATCAAGAGAAATCAGTTTTTTGAAACGGTCACCACAAAAAGAACAGGGCTTCCTTCCCGGTCTCAACATGTCACTGTTCACTATCGTTTTATTACTTAAAGCAAAGATCATTTTCGATGTAGGAATCTCATTTTCAATCGAGAGTTTGTATGTCTTGTTTTTAACCAGGAAATTTTCAAGTTCTTTGTGAACTGATACAGAAAGCCCTTTCAAAGGTATCTTTCCATCCGGTTTAGGTACAAAGCCCTGGAAATAATACTTTTTATCGATTCGGAGATCTCTTTTTCTTGATAAAACAAACCGATTGCTCGCCTGGTCATAGTAGAAGCCGTAATTATTTGTCTCATAAACAAATGATTCAATTAAAAGCCTTTTGAGTTCAGCAAAAAAAGAATCGGTGCATTTCTGATTAACACCGACGATTAATGTATCTGTCTCTAATGGAGACAGCTGTATGCCGAAGAGTTGTTCGAAATGAGCTTGATGGGATATGAGTATGCTGTAAAGACCAACAATTCCATTATCAATCCAGAAATTACCCGTTTTCTTAAAAACTATCCCGGTAAAATTGTTGTTTGTTTGCTGCGCTTGTAACTGTGTCATATAGTCTCCGATTACACACAACATTCTTACGTTATTCCCAATACACAACTCAATTAAGTATTTTAATACAATTCCTCTCCTCCATAACAAGAACCATTTAAACTATCTTATATTCTTCTACATATCCACATCCCATGCTATTGTTTTGTCCGAAGCCACATTCAAGACCAATTTTAATTAATTCTTTCGGACCGGTTACGGTAAAAGGCTGTAATGTTCCTTTTATACGAATGTACTTTCTATTGCCATCGAATCCTTCCTTAAAAATGGTAAACTGTTTCATGGATTTTCCTTTGACAGGATGGAAATGAAACTTCAATAATTCCCCCGGAAAAGATTTATTGTAGAGGATTTCATATTTGCGGGTAAGGTTTCGATTAAGGAATACTTCGTATTCTTCATCTCCCGGAAATAGATACATGTCTCTCTGTCCGGGAGGCATAGGTTTCTTAATAAAAATAGGAGATTCTAAAGGGTGTAAGCTTATGCTGTTTAGTGGGTCCTGAAGAATCTCAATTCCGGAGATAGAGACCATTTGATATCCCAGGGTAATTTCATTTCCTTCCCGGAATATCCCATCAATCAAGTGCTGAAGAAATTTATTGACTGGAGATGCAATTTGAAAAGAAAAGGTAAAAGGAACATTCTGAGAACCATTGAACAAAAAGCCATTCAAGCCCGGTAAGGTATTCAAATCGGTTGGGTGACGAAAACCGTTAGAACGCATGGCCTTGATTGGTTTGTGAAATGTTATACCTGAAAACACAAAAAGCTTGAACCGCTTATCCCTTCTGTAGATGTAACCTTGTTCATGAAGCCAGTGGGAATAATCAGGGTCTGATCTGGATAAAAATCCATAGATTAACGCTTGTATCTGATGCTGATAGTTAAAATCAATGAGCCCTGATTTTTCTGATGAGAGGGTTATCTTTATCCTCATTTTTTTAAACAACAAAATAACAAATTAGTATACGATGTCAATCATTTTTTAAAATATCTGTTTGACAAGCCCTGAAAAATTTGATATAGAAAATACTATATTCCTTGTTTTCATAACTTACCTTCTATCATAGGCATACATATAAAATAAAGGAGCTTCAATTGACTATTATTCATTGCATTAAGGCACGGGAAATTCTGGATTCCAGAGGGACTCCTACTGTAGAGGTTGATGTGATCTTAAGAGATGGAACGACGGGCCGTGCCGCTGTGCCATCAGGCGCATCCACGGGAAAGCGGGAGGCTCTTGAATTGAGAGATACCGATAAGCCGTCCCGCTATTTGGGAAAAGGAGTCAGAACGGCCGTTAAAAATGTGAATGAGATTATTGCACCCAAATTGGAGGGAATGGATGTTACTGGTCAGGTTGAAATCGACACCCTGCTGATAACATTAGACGGAACAAAAAATAAGGAAAAACTGGGAGCGAACGCTATTTTAGGTGTTTCCTTAGCTGCTGCCAGGGCAGCAGCCAATGCATTATGCCTTCCACTCTATCGGTACATTGGCGGCACAAATGCCAAAATACTGCCTGTGCCCATGATGAATATCTTAAATGGTGGTAAACATGCTGATAACAACGTAGATATCCAGGAATTTATGATCATGCCGGTCCTTGCTGCTAATTTTGCTGAGGCGTTGCGCATGGGAGCTGAAGTCTTTCACAGGCTCCGCTCAGTATTAAAGTCCAGGGGGTACAATACCAATGTGGGCGATGAAGGCGGTTTTGCCCCGAATTTAAAAACCAATGAAGAGGCCCTCGATCTCATTCTGGAAGCAATTCAAAAAGCAGGCTATACAGCGGGTAAAGACATATATCTTGCAATTGATGCAGCCGCAAGTGAATTTTATAAGGATGGCACCTATATCTTGCGTGCTGAGGAAGGAGCAAAAAAGACCAGTGATGAAATGATCAGTCTTTATTCCAAAATGTTAACCAGGTATCCTATCTGCAGCATAGAAGATGGCCTTTCGGAAGAAGACTGGGACGGCTGGAAAAAATTAACGAATACCTTAGGGAATAAAATTCAACTTGTCGGTGATGATGTATTTGTTACCAATACGGAAATCCTCGCCAAGGGAATTGAACAAAAGGTAGCAAACTCCATCCTTATCAAGGTGAATCAAATAGGCACACTCACAGAGACTCTCAATGCCATTGAGATGGCCAAAATAAACGGATATACCACCGTTATCTCGCATCGTTCAGGGGAAACGGAAGACACAACAATTGCCGATATTGCCGTAGCTACCAATGCAGGTCAGATTAAAACAGGTTCTCTTTCCAGAACGGATCGGATATGCAAATATAATCAACTCTTGCGTATCGAAGAAGACCTTTCTGATAATGTAATTTACGGGGGCACAGTATGCAAGATGGTAAAGTAAACAGAGAAGGAGATGAACACCCCTCTCAATCTTCCCCTCCTGGAGAAGGACCGAATACCATTTCCTCTTCCATGAAAGAAAAATTTGCAAAGCTTTCAGGTGAAGATACAACAATAAAAGATAGCTTAGAAATTAGCTCAGAAAAAAATACGTATTTTGTCAAGTTACTCCTGATGATAGGTATTACATCGTGTGTGGTAATTCTCTTTTCTTCAATAATCAGCAAGGTTCGGCAGGAAAGATACCGTATGTTAGAAGAGAAGAAGATGCTTGAAAGACAAGCTGCACAGCTAGAGACCAGCAACTCTCAGCTTGAGAATGAGTACTCTGCTCTGAAAAACGACCCGATTCGTATTGAAAAAGAAGCTCGTGAGCAATATGGGTTTATAAGACCCGATGAAATACTCTATACAAAACATAATTTTCGCATCAAAAGTATTACCAAAAAAGAACCCGTAAAAGAAGTAACTCAAAATCGATGGAAGATATTTTTCTTTGAAGGACCTTTTCGATGGCAATTGCCAGCCTTGATTATTCTCTTTGCAACCGCTTTTTATATAATCTCCTATCACTATGAACATAGAAAACTACATAAATCAAATCGTTAAATATGCAAAAATAGCATCGCGGACTATTGCTTCCGCGAGCACGATTACAAAAAACGATGCACTGAATTACATGGCAGAGGAAATAATCTCCTCTGCTTCGATACTCAAATCAGAAAATGAAAAAGATATCCTTGCTGCCCAGAATGCCGGCCTGTCAGAGGCCATGATAGACCGCCTCCGCCTTACCGAGGGCCGCATTAAAGGTATGGCTGATGGTGTCAGACAGATTATCAACTTACCAGACCCTGTCGGAGAGTTATTACAGGGATATACCCGCCCGAATGGCTTACAAATTCAAAAAATACGTGTCCCCATTGGCGTTATTGCTATCATCTATGAATCCCGGCCTAACGTAACAGCCGATGCAGCAGCGCTGTGTTTAAAGGCAGGTAATGCGGTTATTCTGCGTGGAGGTAAGGAATCAATCCACTCCAACAGAGCCATCTATACATTACTTACTTCTGCCCTTGAAAAAGCAGGATTGGACAAACGATGTATCCAGCTTGTGGAAGTTATCGAACGTGAAGCTATTGATTATTTACTCAAGGCAGATCAGTATGTAGATGTTGTTATTCCCCGTGGCGGCGAGTCTCTTATTCGTACCGTAGTAGAAAAATCTACTATTCCCGTTATCAAACATTATAAGGGTGTATGCCATATCTACGTCGATGAATTTGCGAATCTCAATATGGCCGAAGATGTCTGTTTTAATGCCAAGGTACAACGCCCTGCTACCTGTAATGCCATGGAAACCATGGTAGTACACGAAAGAATTTCAGAAACTTTTTTATCTACTATTATAAAAAAGTTTCTTGATGCAGGGGTGGAAATAAGAGCTTGTAATAAAGCCTATCCTATCTTAGGCAGGAGCCATCTTCTGACGGCAATGAATGGCAATTATGTAAGGAATATAAAACAGGCTACAGATGAAGACTTTTATAACGAATACCTCGACCTGATTGTAAATGTGAAGGTTGTGCATACCTTTGATAATGCACTCGACCACATAGCCAAACATGGATCAAACCACTCCGATGCAATCATCACAGATAATGTCAATAACGCCCTGAGATTTACCAAAGAGGTAGATTCAGCAGCCGTATATGTCAATGCCTCTACCCGTTTCACCGATGGTTATGAATTTGGCATGGGTGCTGAGATTGGCATCAGCACCGATAAACTTCATGCCCGGGGCCCCATGGGTCTTGAGGAACTCACATCATATAAATTTGTAGTATTTGGGAATGGACAGTTAAGAAAATAGTACTCCTTCGGCCAGTATTTGTTCTCTTCAGTAAAATTCACCATAGAATTACCGGTAGGGTGGATGAAACGAAGTGAATCCACCATTGCACCGTAATGACATTGCCTTGCCGGGAGCAGCCCAAAAAGGTTGCCCCGCACAATTGAAATTCCTAACCAGGAAACTAGGATATACCATAAATTCTCATAAAATTATCTATAGACCAGGTTATCGATTCACATATAAAACACAATAGTATTCATTCCAGAAAAATGGTGGAAAAATGGGTAAAAAGGTACATTAATTGCATACTTTACCCGTATAGATACGCTAAAGAAAATGTAAAATTTTACCATTTATTGTAAAGGAGAGGAGAATGCTACGACAAAACTATCGTAACTTTTTGGCACAAGATATGAATGCAATTATTGAGACGCTTCCACTGTCCGATTTACAAAAACATTTTCTTCGATCACGCTGGCTGAATCATGTGCTGTGGATGGAAGGCAAGGCAAATGAAGCTCATAGTCGATACTATATCCTGCGCCTGATCACTATTGTCGGAGGTGTAATCATTCCTACCCTGGTAAGTTTAAATATTATTGGCGCCGCAGCTTCACCTGTTAGATGGGGTACATTGGGTCTTGGGTTGCTCGTAGCCGTCAGTATTGCAATAGAAGAATTCTTCCACTTTGGAGAACGCTGGCGCCACTATCGTAAAACAGTAGAATGGTTGAAGATAGAAGGTTGGCAATTTTTTCAATTAGGCGGCCCTTACCAAAATTACTTAGATCATATTGATGCATATCCCGTCTTTGCCAACCGTGTGGAATCTATTATTCAACGGGATGTTGAGGTGTATATCACTGAAATAGTACATGAAAAAAAAGAGGAAAAGCTCAATAATTCCATAACTCCAAACAAGATAAATAAGTTAGATATCGCCATTCAAAAGAGAATTGAATCCTGATGTAACAATTGAAGCCTTGCCATATTCAAAGAAGTATTTGCCGAGAATTTTTTAACATCGATCCGAGAGCCTCTGAATTGGCATTTTTTTACCTCAGCATAATTATCTGTAACAATGCCAATATAGACTAAACCTACCGGTTTTTCTTTTGTCCCACCGGTAGGACCGGCAATACCGGTGATTCCGATGCCAATATTTGATGAGGCTCTCTTTCTTACACCTTCGGCCATAGCCTTTGCTACCTGTGGACTTACAGCACCATACTCCAAAACAAGTTCCCTGGGCACACCCAATATATCAACCTTTGCCTTATTGCTATAAGCAACAACACCTTCCAAAAAAAACTCTGAAACACCAGGTATGTTTGTAAGCTTATCAGAAACTAATCCACCGGTACAGGACTCTGCAATGGCAATTGTTTTGCGATACTTTCTGAGAAGTGCAGTAACTGTGTACTCAAGTGTTTCATCGCCCACTCCAAATACTGCATCACCCAATTCCATTCGGATGTCTATCTCTGCCCTGTCCAGAAGACTTACAGCATCTTCCCTTTTTCCTGCAGTTGCAAGGAGTTCGATAGTTACAACACCATTGTGTACTAATGTCATTGACTGCACTTGCCCCTGGCTTACTATAGTATCATGCGGTAGCTTCTGCTCTGCTTTTCTATGAGAAGAGTTATTCGTAATGTTTTTGATAATTTGATATCGCAATATACATTTTTTTACTCTATCTGCCACAACAGATTCACGGATGCCGAAGGTATGTAAATCTCTTGATACGATACATCCTTCTTCTCTTTTGTTGAATGCGTAAACCTCCAAATATTTATTTAACATAGACTTCATTTCTGTGTGAACTCCGGGCAAAGAAACAATTTCCTTATCGTTATAATAAAGAGCAAATCCTGTGGCAGTTCCATTATCGTTGGTTATTACCAATGCACCTTCAGGAACGAGCGCCTGCCTATCATGCTCATCCATCAAACGAACCTGGCGTTCCTCCATAAACTTCTGAATATGTATACAGGCATCTTTGTTATGTACCAGGCGAACACCAAAAAATTCTGATACAACTTCACGGGTCACATCACTTGCTGTAAGACCTAATCCCCCTGTCGTAATTATTAAATTCACCCGTTCTCTGGCAATTTTCAGGACAGACTTCAACAATTCTCTGTCATCGCTTACCGACGTCCGGAATTGTACCTGAATTCCTTTTTCTGTTAATGCTTTTGCAATATAGGGAGCATTTGTATCTGCAATTTGCCCTAATACGATTTCCGTTCCTATCGTAATAATCTCTGCCGTTATCATAGGTTAAATAATAGTTTTGTCTATGAATGGATACGAATTTACACGGATATTTTCAAATGTATCGTATTCATATTCATTCGTGGCTAATTGCCTCTTCCGATTTATGAAAATGATGAAATATTGCATGTGCAACTATGGGTGGGAGTTTGCTAATTTCGATTAATTGCTCAACCGTGGCGTTTCGTATACCTTCAATACTTCCAAAACACTTCATTAAGGCCTTTTTGCGTGCAGTTCCAACTCCGGAAATTTCATCAAGGGGTGATTTATAGTATTCTTTAGCCCGCAGTTTTCTATGATAGGTAATAGCAAAGCGATGGGCCTCGTCTCGAATTTTATCAAGAAATAAAAGTTCAGATGAGGATGGATTGAGCATAATGGGTTCCGGCATATAAGGAACAAAAACCTGTTCCCCGATCTTTTCTCCTGTCACATTATTTGCTGTTTTGCCTTTGGCAAGGGCAATTACATCAACATTGCCAATTGCCAGTTCCTCAAACACCTTTAAGGCAACACCCAATTGGCCCTTGCCGCCATCCACCACAATTAAATGAGGCAAGTCGCCTTCTTCCATAGCCCTCTTATACCTTCTGGTTAACACCTCGTGCATCATAGCATAATCATCGATCTTGCCTACTGTTTTAATTCTGAACCGTTTATACCGGGATTTGTTTGGCTTTCCCTGTTCAAAAGTAACCATAGACCCTACCGCCTGTTTACCAAAGGTATTGGAAATATCAAAACATTCTATACGTTCCGGTATTTGTTGTAATCTGAGGGTTTCTTTCAGGGCATGTAATGTCCTGGTAAAATCTCTGCTATGAACCTGAGATACCAGCCACGCATTTTCAGCATTCTTCTGTGCCATTTCAATAAGACGCATCTTCTCACCCCGATGAGGGCATATAACCACCACTCTTTTACCCTTCCTTTCACTAAGCCATTCCTCAAGCAACTCCGCATCCTCAGATTCTGTAGGAATAATCACTTCAGAAGGTATAAATCTTGTCTGGCTGTAAAATTGATTCAAAAAAGATCTGAATATCTCTCCGATGGTAGTATGTCTTGAAGAAAAATGATAAGAGGATACATCTTCCATATTACCCGCCCTGATAAACATAACCTGAATATACACCTCATTTCCATTTATATAATATCCAAAAACGTCACGGTCTATAAAATTCATGGAATGGATTTTCTGCTTCTCCACCGTTTCCTCAATATCCCGAATACGATCACGTATCTTTGCAGCCTTCTCGTACTGCATAGCTTTGGATTCCTCATACATCTGCTTTCTCAGTATATCGATAAGGTCTTCATGTTTCCCTTTTAAAATCAGGGCTACCTGATCGATCAGGCCCCGATATGTTTCCTCATCTACAAGACCACAACATGGTCCCATGCATTTATGAATCTGATAGTAAAGGCATGGCCTGGTCCTCTTTTTTAACACACTATCAGGACATTTGCGAATAGGAATGGTTTCGTTAATATACCGTAATGTCTCCCTTACAGCCCTCGTAGAAGCATACGGTCCGAAATACAGTGCACCATTATCCTCAATTTGGCGTACTACCCTGGGGTACGGAAATGTATCATTAACATCGAGCCTGATACTTATAAAGGTCTTATTATCACGGAGATCAATATTAAATTTTGGTTTAAATTGTTTAATCAGGTTATTTTCAAGAATAAGCGCCTCTTTTTCTGTTTCGGTAAGCACAAAATCAATATCTGCAATAGTTTGTACCAGATGCTCTGTATATAACCTATTGTCTGTATTCTTACGAAAATAACTTCTCACCCGATTTCTCAAATTCTTGGCTTTCCCCACATAGATTACCTCGTGTTTAGCATCCATCATAAGATAAACACCCGGTGAAACGGGAATCTTCTTTAGCTTGTTTTGCAATTTCACAAAAAATACCTCTTCTTTTCATTACAAGTCTATGGTAAATCAATCTCTAAAGCAAAAATCATTATCAATATTTATACCATGCATACCCTCCTTTGTAAATATTCCTTTGACAATATTTACTACCGATGTTAGTATACGCCTACTATGGTAAATATCAAGGACCGTTCACAACTATTAACTGAACAGCGTAATCCCCGTACCACCGATATTGACTGCAAAACCACCCTGGAAATCATCGATATAATTAATGCCGAAGACGCAAAGGTCTTTACGGCCATCCATAGAGAACGGAAACATATCGCAAAGGCTGCTGACCTGATCGTTGATGCTTTTAAGGCTGGTGGCAGGCTTATATACGTTGGCTCAGGAACCAGCGGAAGACTTGGTATATTAGATGCAGCCGAGTGCCCTCCCACCTTTGGCACTAATCCTCATATGATCACCGGCATCATTGCAGGTGGTGAGAAGGCAGTATTTCAATCGATAGAAGGCGCCGAGGATTTACCGGAAGATGGCGCACATGATATTCAACGAAAAGAGGTAAACCATCGGGATGTTGTTGTTGGTATTACCACAGGAGGCACAACCCCGTATGTTATGGGCGCCCTTTTCGAAGCGAAAAAACGCAATGCAAAAACAATCTTTTTGTGCTGCAATCCGGAGACTACGCCGAACTTCGATATTGATGTCATTATCAGACCAATTGCAGGACCTGAAGTCATAGCAGGTTCTACCCGTATGAAGGCTGGTACGGTTACAAAGCTCATATTAAATATGCTAACCACAACAGCCATGATTAAGATGGGAAAGGTCTATGAAAATCTTATGATAGATTTACGGGTTCTCAACGCAAAACTTGCTGATCGTGCAGAACGTATTATCATGACCGTTACCGGTATCGGTCGGGAAGATGCCAAAAAATTGTTAGAAGCCGCCTTTGGTAACGTAAAAGTTGCTCTTGTTATGCAAAAACTTACTCTTGACTATGCAGAAGCAAAAAAAAGATTAGATGCTCAGGATGGTTTTGTAAGAAAAGTTTTAGAAAAATATTAGAATAATAGCTGCGGAAACATGGATTTTAAAGTGAGAAATATTCATAGTAACTATCATTTTTTGAAGGTAGATATAAAGTTCATCCCTGCAAAAACCCTGATCTATAACCGCTTTGAATTAAATCATCATCGCTCCTTTGCCTGTTCAATTATTTTCAATTGAACCGAAGTGCTCAGTATGTTTACCCCTCATAGCACAAATTCAAATCCAAAAATACCTTCCAAAATTCATAATAACAGGTTTTTTAATAATTTTATTAAATTTTGACCTGTGGCTATGGTATAGTATCTTGATTTATTCCATAAAAGTTATATTATATCGGAGAACTTATCATACGAAAGCATCAACAGTATCTTATTCACATCCCTGAGTGAAGGAGTTTCGTAAGTGAATCAAAAGAATTTATTGCTTATTATCTTACTTGGCATTATTGTATCATCCAGCAGCGGATGTGCTGCCCTTTTAGTCGGTGGAGGCGCTGGCGCCGGGACGATTGCATATTTAAAGGGTGATTTAAGGTCTCTGGAAGAGGCATCGCTTCAGAGAGTTTGGGAAGCAGCACAAAAGGCCATACAGGAGTTGGAATTTGTCGTAACGAGCAAACAAAAAGACATCTTCTCTGCCAAACTTATTGCACATGGAGCACAAGATAAGAAGGTTACGGTTAATTTGAAAAAAATATCAGATAATTTAACGGAAATTAAAATTCGCGTAGGAATTTTTGGAGACGAATCGCTCTCCCGGTTACTGTTGGAAAGAGTTAGGAAACACCTTTGATTATGACAGTTTTCTCCCCATGAATAGCGATACTCATTTACAAACGACTCCTTAACTATCTCGTTATTTACCTCACGCTTTTCAGATTCTCTTTCTTATGATAACTTTTGGGATAATTTGCTTTTAAAAATTACTTATGAACGGAGGTTTAATCATAATGCCGAAGAAATTGCCCTTCATTATATTGCTTGGAATCGTCCTGCTCTCTGGTGGCGGATGTGCAGCTCTCAGAGGTGGAGGCGCTGCAGCCGGAACAGTTGCATACGTCATGGGTGAGTTAAGGTCCATGGAAGAAGCGTCATTAGAGAGGACCTGGGAAGCAGCCCAGAAAACTATGGAAGATTTGGAATTTATCGTAACAAGCAAACAAAAGGATGTATTAACAGCCAGGCTTATAGCGCGCGGAGCAAACGATAAGAAAATTGTGATACAACTCAAGAAGGTATCAGAAGATTTAACAGAAGTAAGAATCCGTGTCGGAACTTTTGGGGATGAATCGCTTTCCCGCCAGATCCTGGAGAGGTTAAAGAAAAACCTTGGTATAGGCAGTGATGCCGCCGCCGCCGGAACAGCTGCATATACACTCGGTGAATTACGGTCGATGGAACAGGTATCTCTGGACAGAACCTGGCAAGCCGCACAGAAAGCCGTAGAAGACCTGGAATACACGGTAACGAGCAGAGAAAAAGATGCATTAGCTGCCAATTTGATTGCGCGTGGGGCGGGTGACAAAAAGATCGAAATTAATCTCAGGAAGGTATCAGAAGAGATGACGGAAGTGAGAATCCGTGTCGGAACGTTTGGGGATGAATCGCTTTCCCGTTTAGTTTTAAAGAGGATAAAAAAGAACCTGTTTTTTTAAGGTTACAGGGGATAGAAAAGAGAAGATTATCCTGGTAAATACGCATTTTACATTCTTATCCATCCTGTTTTTCAGAAATGATATCAGAAAACAAGAAAACAGAAAAATCGGTTGCCGCAAGACACGCTGGTTTATTTTTGTTTACGTGGTGGAGAGAGTAATATAAACAAAATCAATATTACTATTTACCATAATGTATTGGGTTTATTTATCCTGAGAAACAAAGGTCTTTTATTTAAGATCTTTCTTGTTACTCAGAATACATAGAACCTTCTACATTATGGTAAAATATTCCTTTGATCTCATGTAATCACGGGAAAAAACATGTATATAAATCGAGAGACTACAAGTAAAAGTATGCACATGTAATACAATACTTTTTTGTTATACCCTTGGCTGGCGGCGCACCAAACTAAGAATCAACATAACAACAAAGACTGCAATAAAGATATAAAACAGGATTTGAGCAATACCTGCGGTTGCCGCTGCAATGCCGCCAAATCCAAAAACACCAGCAATAATAGAGATAATAAAAAAAACAATAGCCCAGTAAAGCATAATAAGGTCTCCTTTCTATAAATATTCAATGAGTCTTTATAAAATTTTACCCTGCTTTATTCTTAATTTGAGAAACAGAGAATAACACGCAAGAAATAATCGTGATTTACTATACATTAATTTGAAGAACAGGTAAGGGAAGGTTGTATCAAAAGATATACCATGAAACAGAAAAAACAGTTTAATTATATTTTATGGCAAAAATAGTACCTATATGCTGCAAAAGAAAGGGTAAACTATGAAATAAAAAGAGCAAGTATGTAACCTGTCACACAGGTGTGTCGCCACAGATATGTGACATGTCACGTATCTGGTTGGGTGAATATAACCTCCAAAATTATTGCTTGTTGATATTGCACATCCATATTATAATATAATTGCATAACGATTCAAAAAGCCTTGCAAAATAGCTGCATTTCCTATAAATGTATCATGTAAATCTTCGCTGCAATACTATCAAATGGAGATTTCAATGAGGCCAGAAAATTGTAATCATGCCCATAATTTCGATTGGGAACTCTATCCACAAGCTGAAAATTTCTTAATCCGGCATATTAGTACATTCCTGGAAAACAACAGTTTTGCCCGTACACTTTCCTCTTCCATCGAACACGAAACCTCTACACTGTTTTTTGATTGGATTGATCATATGGTTTTACCAGAAAATATCGTTAGTGAAAAAGCCCTTGATGAATTTGGCTTTCGGAGGATGGATTCCTTAGAGGTGCCGCCCGATATGAAAGTCTTTATGCATCCAGGCGCCATTTTCTTTCCTGTCCTCCTTACCAAAGGAAGATGTACGGAAGTTATACTGAAACCAGAGAGATTGGATCATTTTATTCAGATGCTTGGAAAAGGTTTTTCTATAGAAGGAGACATCTATGGACATTACAGAAAAGCTGTTATTTCTCATCAGGATAATTCGATTCTTTCGGCTGTTGAAAGAAGAGGGTATAACGGTTTCCTTCTATCGGCAAATGCGCATGATGCGCAAGAATACAGACAAGCCCTGGAAATATTTTTCTGCAGACAACGATACTTTGAAGACCCTGGGGAAGGTATGAATGCAACTTTGCTCCTGATAAAAAACCTTTGTAAAAAGCTCTCTCCTGCAAGGGTAACCGATGCGTTTTTCAGGGCTGAACGAGTATACTGGGAAAGAAAAAACAGTGCGGGGCAAACTCAGAAAGCCCGCCAGGACAGGGTGGGGCTGGGATGGGGAAATCATGACCATCACACCTATCGTACATCACGTAACAATTTTACGAGGCTTATAAAGATCTTTGAAACCCTTGGATTCGTATGCCGCGAACAGTTTTTTGCCGGTGAGGAAGCCGGTTGGGGCGCTCAGGTGCTTGAACATCCTCAATGCAACATCGTGTTATTTACTGATGTCGATCTCCTGAAAGAGGAAAAAAGCAAAGATTTCTCTCACTACGATCTGGAACAAACCACCCGGCTTGGAACAGTCGGGCTCTGGGTAGAACTCCACGGAGAGAGTATGCTGCAGGCAGGTCTTCATCACCTTGCAGCGCGATTCAATTTTGAAAAGATACGTACAGATCTTAAAAGGCAAAACATCAATACCATGCACCCATTTTCTTATTTTGAATTTTTGAAACAAGCGTTTACAGAAGCCGAAACCTGGAAGGTAGAGCCAAAACGCTTAAACAAACTTTTTGAGAAGAATGCTATTACCAGGGCGCAATATGAAACATTTCTCAGGAATGGTACCATAGGCAGCCACTTAGAAAATTTGCAAAGAACTCGGGGATTTAAAGGATTTAATCAGCGTTCCGTATCAGCTATAATCAAAGCTACAGATCCCAGGGAATATAAGTTTCAGGGAGCATAATATAGTTTAAATGAAAATATCGCCATACCGCCATTTTTCATTATTTCGGATTGATGTGTTAAATCCGGCACACAACCGCTGCATTTTTAATAGTATTCTTTTTGCATCAATCTGCGTTGCTAACGTTGCCTGAAAATCACTGATAAGAGTTGGGTAAAGCCGAAGCATGTGAATTCGGGAATCACAGACCTCAACGGTAAAAATAAAAGACTCATCATTACGCTCTCTCTCATCAACTGCATAATCATCGATAAAATCACCAGCACTGTAGATAATCGGCTTGCCGAGATATATCTCTATACCTTGAAAAACGTGGCAGGAATGACCAAAGACGATATCAGCGCCAGCATTAATTAATGTATGACCAAAAGGAATATGGTGAGGTTGAGGCAGATTTCCCCAATTTGGTCCCCAATGAGCCGAGACAACTAAGACCTGTACCTCTTTTTTCGTGCTGCGGATAATCTCAAAGAGTCTCTTCGCCCGGTTATCTTCGGTATCGACAGGAACATAAAAAATGCCTGGCTTTTCTTCCGTTGCTTCCCAGTCTGACTCATTATCAGTAAAGGCAATAAATCCTATCTTCATCCCCCCCGTCTCAAGAAATGCTGGCCGTGATGCCTCATTTCTATTGATACCGGCGCCAGCATGACGAATACCTGCATTATCTAAAATCTTCAACATCTCAAACATCGCTTCATATTCATAATCCAGGGTATGATTATTAGCCAAAGAAACAATATGTATTCCGGCAGCTTTCAATACTTCAATATTTTTGGCATCCGACCTGAAATGGAAAACCTTGGGGGTTATTGTCCATGGATTACCCCGGTTGGAGATCACACATTCAAGATTGCAAATTCGTACATCAGCATCCCAAAAAATTGGTAACGTATTGCCCCATGGATGAGTCGGCAATTCTTCCTGTAATATTTCGTTAACGAATCGGCCAAGCATTACATCACCGGTGAAAAGAAATTTCATTGTTACTTTTTCTTAACGAATACATTGAACAATGCGGTAATTTTATATTTTCAGAAGAAAATTTTTGATAAACCAATCCCGCGCTAATTGCGCAACTTTTTCCAACGCGCCGGGTTCTTCAAAAAGATGAGTAGCGCCCGGTATGATAACAAGTTCTTTGGGACACTTCAACCGTATATATGCTGCCTCATTCAGCGGGATAACCGGTTTATCATCACCCCCTGCAATAAGCAAGGTAGGCGCCTGAACATGCGACAGATGCTCCATAGCAAGATCAGGGCGTCCTCCGCGTGAAACTACAGCCGCAATCTTATTCGGCTCACGCGCTGCTGCCTGAAGCGCTGCGCCAGCGCCGGTACTTGCTCCAAAAAAACCTATCCTCATATCTTTCATCTCTGACTGATCCTGTACCCAATGTGTATTGGCTAAAAGGCGTCCAGCGAGAAGATCTATGTCGAAGACCTTTTGGCGGTCCATAGCCTCCGATTCCTCTAGCAGGTCTACCAGTAATGTAGCAATACCCGCATCCTGGAGAACCCGCGCAACGAAATTATTTCGGGGACTGAAACGACCACTCCCGCTGCCATGAGCAAATATAACCACTCCTTTGGTCCGGAGAGGTAAACCCAAAATACCCTGGAGGCGCACAGTATCCGCAAGAATCTCAACCTCCTTTTCGTGCTTTTCTATGGTTATTGATTGATTCATATTCCATCCACCTTACCTTTCCTGAGCTTACAACTACTCAAAACACTTGCGTAGAACAAAGGCATGATTCCCATACATAATACCGACATTATATGCGCATATGAGTAGAAATGCCGTTCCGCACCTTATCCTGAGTGTCTACTCAAAATTACCTCCCTCAGCCCTTTCAGGCATTCACCGGTTTCTGAGGCTTGAACTTAGCCCAGTTACGATGAAGAATTTCAATAGCTTCCTCATCACTTACCTGATTAAAGTCGAGGTACCACGCACCTACGGCGATAAATGAATCCGGAATGCTGAGACAAATTATTTCATCTGCAAAATCATACAGTATATCCAAACTCCCCTGAGCGGCAACAGGCACCGCAGCGATCAACGTTGCAGGATTACGCCGGCGGAGACCTTCTAATGCCGCACGAAATGTATAACCCGTTGCAATACCATCGTCAACGACAACAATTTTCCTTCCGGTAATTTCCGGAGACGGCCGACCGGCCCGATACAACTGCAGCCGCCGTTCAATCTCTTCCCGCTGATAGGCTATCTCGCTTCTGAGATATTCTTGCGAGGCGCCTACAGCGCGAACCAGCTCTTCATTAATAATACTGATATTGTCACCGTCCACTACAGCGCCAATACCCAATTCAGGCTGATAGGGAGCCCGGATTTTACGGACAATAACTACATCAAGAGGAGCGGACAGTGCTTCGGCAATTTCGTCAGCAACGACAATTCCCCCGCGTGGAATACCCAATACCATGAACGGTTGATTGCGGTATCCACGTTTTGTAAGTTCATCAGCAAGCCTGCTCCCTGCATCACGCCGATCTTTAAAAATAATATTTTTCATAATAACCTCCTTTCAATTAGAAGATATACCTTATCTGTTATATGTCAATACAAATTTCTACAAAAATATCTCAAACAGACTATCGATATTGTTCAAGAAGCCCTATCCCGTTCAGGCGCCATTTACTGTTTACTGCACATTTTTCATATTGACATTTAAAACATATGTTTTATACTTATGTTTTAAATGAGTATTTTAAATTCTGATCATACTATGATTGATGCGCTTAATCTCAAGACGCGACAACGACTTTTGGAAGCAGCGGGTGAAGTATTCGCAACCGTTGGGTTTCGGAACGCTACCATCCGTGAGATTTGCAAGCGGGCACACGCAAACGTAGCGGCAGTTAACTACTATTTCCATGATAAAGAGGCCCTTTACTCGGCAGTTCTGCAGTACACTCACCAATGTGCAGTCGAAAAATATCCTCCCAATCTTGGCTTGGGTGATAACGCAACTGCCGTACAGCGGCTACGGGCATTTATACGGTCGTTTCTTCTCCGCTTCTTCGATGAAGGCCGTCCTGCATGGCATGGTAAGCTTATGGCACGGGAGATGATTGAACCGACGCACGCTCTTGATGTGCTGGTAGAAAATGAGATCCGCCCCAATTCACAGCTCTTAGAGTTGATTGTGCGCGAACTGCTTGATTTCAGAGCAAATAATGAATTCATTCAACTATGCGTCAGAAGTATTGTTTCCCAATGCGTTTTTTACCATCATGCACGACCCGTAATCAACCGTCTCTATCCTGACCAGAAATACCGTCGTGAGGATATTGAACGATTAACGGATCACATTACCCGTTTCTCGCTTGGAGCTTTAAAAGAATTCAAAAAGCAATTACGGATCAAGAAAAAATGAATTTTATTGCATTAAAAATGCTTGTCGGAAATCGGGCTAAATATCTGGGCATTATTATCGGATTAACCTTTGCATCCCTGCTCATTACCCAACAAGCAGCAATCTTTCTGGGATTGATGACACGGACGTACAGCTTCCTGACGGATACGTCACTTCCCGACATATGGGTGGTAGACCCAAAAATACAATTCGTTGACGATCTCAAACCGTTAAAAGAAACGGAATCACTTCGCGTTCGAAGCGTGGAAGGCGTTGCATGGGCGGTCCCGATGTATAAAGGGCTGCTGAAGGCCCGACTTCCCAACGGAACTTTCCAGACATGTAATTTTATTGGTCTTGATGATGAGACGTTAATCGGTGGTCCGCCGGAAATGCTGCAGGGACGGTTAGCAGACCTCCGCCGCAGTGACGCCGTTATTGTTGATATTGTCGGCGCTGCCGGCAAGCTGGCAACCGTTTTACCGGATGGGAGGCGTATACCCCTGAAAATTGGCGATACTATGGAGCTGAACGACCATCGCGCTGTCGTTGTTGGTATTTGCCGGGTACAGAGAACTTTTCAGTCGCAGCCGGTTGTTTATACAACCTTCTCACGGGCGACTATCTTTGCGCCCCGTGAGCGCAAACTGATGTCATTCATACTGGTGAAAGCAAAACCAGGGCAAGATTTTCATGAACTATGCCAGCGTATCCGGCGGATAACCGGCCTGGCTGCATATACGCGGGAAGATTTCATAACGCTTACCGTCCGGTATTACATGAAATACACCGGTATCCCTATTAATTTTGGGATTACGGTTGTGCTCGGTTTCATAGTCGGTATTGCTATCGCAGGACAGACATTTCACAACTTTACCCTTGATAACCTTCGTTATTTTGGAACACTAAAGGCAATGGGCGCCTCGGATGGTATGCTGTTGCGAATGATCATGCTACAGGCAACTATGGTTGGCTGTATCGGATATGGGCTTGGGGTCGGAGCCGCTTCGGCTCTAGGTCTCATGTCAGGCAGCACAGAACTCTCTTTCCAACTGCCGTGGCAGCTCCTGCTTTTTAGCGCGATTGCCGTTACTTTGATTTGCGTTGCTTCAGCAGCACTGAGCATGCTGAAAGTAATACGATTGGAACCGGCAATTGTCTTTAAGAGCTAATGAGGTATTTTTAGATTACCATAGGTATAATTACCGATTACGCAGACAAGAGAATAGAAATTTAGCACAACATCTTCCTGAATATAAGGATAAAGATTTTAACCGTATGAAAAATAAGGATACTATTGCAGTCCGTTGTAAAGGCATTACGAAAACCTACGGGACCGGAGACACACAGGTGCATGCCCTGAGCGGTGTGGATCTGGAAGTCCGCACGGGTGAACATATGATGCTCGTTGGTCCTTCAGGCAGTGGCAAGACCACATTGATCTCTATTATTGCAGGTGTCCTCGATCGGGACGGTGGCGAATGCGTGGTATTTGACCATGATTTTGCCCATATGAACCGTTATGAGAAAACGAGGTACCGTGGACAAAATATCGGGTTTGTCTTCCAATTGTTCAATCTCATCCCGTCTCTGTCGGCAGCTGAAAACGTTGCCGTGCCCCTGTTAATCAACGGAGTCAGGAGGCGCGAGGCAATTGACAGGGCGCGGGAAATTCTTGGCCGCGTTGGGCTGGGAAACCGTACGTTCTCCCTGCCGGAAGAACTATCAGGCGGCCAGCAGCAGAGGGTCGCCATTGCACGGGCAATTGTGCATAATCCAAGGCTTATCGTTTGTGACGAGCCTACCAGCGCGCTTGATCACGAAACCGGACACAAGGTCATGGAGCTTTTATGTCAGGTAGCAGTTGGCACTGATCGCGTGTTAATCGTTGTTACCCATGATGCGCGTATTTTCGAATTCGCCAGCCGTATTGCTAAAATGGATGACGGCCACATTATTTCGGTAACAAATACACCCCGTTATATATCGGATGAAAAAAAAGAATTAGGAGTTTCCCATGATTAGAAAATACCTGCTTCCCATCCTTGCCGTATTCGGCATAGGATTCGCCATTCTAACGGTTATCAATGGCAACAGAGCCATTCCTGCCGCTCCGCCTGTTGTTGAACCTGCTGCCCCGCCTTTTACCTCATCTGTAGCAGGCGCCGGTATCGTTGAGGCAAATACTGAAAACATTGCTATCGGCACACTCATAGATGGTGTTGTCTCAGAGATTTATGTTTCTGTTGGTACCAGGGTTAAAGACGGAGATCCATTGTTCAAGATTGATGACAGGGAGCTGAAGGCGCAACTAACGGTACGAACCATGGCATTGCATGTGGCAGAAGCAGGCGTTAAGGTAGCAAAGGCCTCGCTGGCAGATGAGCAGAACCAACTAAGCAGAGCAGAAATTTTAGCAAGCAGACAAGTCATCAGCGTTGATGAACTTGACAGGCACCGTTATGCTGTGCAGATTGCCGATTCAAAATTAGCTCAGGCACGGGCCGAAGTCACATCAGCAAAGGCGCAGATAAAAGAGACGAAGGTGAATCTTGACAGGATCATTGTGCGCGCACCTGTCGACGGAGAAATCCTGCAGATAAAAATTCACCCCGGAGAATTTGCTCCCGCGGGAGTCACCCAAACACCGCTTATCCTTATGGGCAATACCGATCCCTTGCACGTTCGCGTTGATGTGGATGAAAACGATGCATGGCGGGTTCGCCCTCTATCGCCTGCAGTGGCTTTTTTACGAGGTAACCGGGAGGTAAAAACACCTTTAAAATTTGTACGTTTTGAGCCTTATGTCATCCCGAAAAAGTCCCTCACCGGAGATAGCACCGAGCGGGTAGATACGCGTGTCCTTCAGGTCATTTACCGCTTTGAGCACACCGATTTGCCTGTTTTTGTTGGTCAGCAGATGGATGTGTTCATTGAAGCGCCTGATCAATTGAGTTTAAAAAGTAATAACGACCGGATAGTAAAATAGGCCTTCGGCGACTTTTTAGATACACGGCATATGGCGCTTAAAGACAACCCCCTTGCCCCATATGCATCAAGCTAAGAATAATGTTCCATGAAAAAGGAGGCTATCCCCTTGGAGAAAGAGCAATGTGTGTCCATATTTCCCTCTAATCCCCCCTAACCCCCCTTTAAAAAGAGGGGAAAGAGGGATTTCCTCCTTTTCTAAAACATCCATATATTTCCCCCTTTTTTAAAGGGGGATCAGGAGGGATTACAGGTGGTTTGTTATTCTTCACCGTTTACCTACCTACTTTAGCTTGATGCATATGCCCTTCACCCCCGCCAGCAGGGGACAACGCTTGTCCCCTTCCGTGAGGGGACTTTTTTATTCCCCTGCAAGAGACGTAAAATCTTGCGTTTTACGTCTCATTTGCACACAATGACCATGAATCGTTAACCTTTTTATATAATCTAAAATTAGGAAGTAATCATCAAAGGCGCAAACCTAATGTTTCGTTTCTTCCTTTGGAGACTTTGGCGTCTCTTCTGGCGCTTTACCCGTTGAGCGAACGGAAACAAATTTATTAAGGATGTCGAACCAAAACGGAGCGCCAAGGGAGGCAGCGCCTGCCGTCAACAGTAACCCTAATATCTTTGTAAGCCATCCCCATCCTGCCGGTTTACTGCCGGGAATATTCCAGCCTAACGGTATTCCGAGTTGCTGTAGTTCGGCAATTTCCTTCTTGAATTCCTTAAAAGCTGCGCCAGTATTCGCTTTATTACCATCTGCCGGAGGAAAAGATTTCCGGTTAGACTTTTCAGCTATTGTAACAAGCGCGGCGCGCAATGTAGAATCATTTGAGAGACTCCTGGTAATCGATACGGTATCAACATTTAGTACACACGTAAACAAGAGCGCCAATCCAAAAGTTAGTACTTGTATTTTTCGCTTATACCAGCCAGATACCCGTTCCATTGAGTTATTGAACCAAATCTCAATATTTTCCCGCAGCTTATTCAGGGCGGTTTCTGTTTTTTTGATATCAAGCCCTGATTCTATAAGATTGCTCTCTGTCTCATTCATCAGAACAAGAAGCACTTCTTTCAAGTCCTTGCTGATCCTATCATCCGTTAATCTGCCGACCACATCACGAATTTTATCCAATGTTCTTGAACGATCAGGATTTTCAGGATCGTGATGAGGAATGACAATATCCATCAAGGCAATAGCAAAAGTTCGTGATGGTATGTATGATGGCATTTTCCCTTTGCGGTACAATCCTCTCACGAGAGGATGATTATATAACTGATGCTCCATCCCTTTGTCGTACTGCAAAAGATTTCGTATTCCTTCTGCAAGGGTTTTTGCACGCCATTTTGTTAATGAAGCGATCAATTCATTGGCAGCAGTGCATACCAGACTCAACGATAGGTATATAAAAATTACACCAATTGCAACTTCGATCATCGATGAACCGAACATTTTGATCTCCTTTCAGATACTAAAGTACCAGGGAAACCTAGCCTCAGAGCACATAAAGAAATCATTACATTTCAGAACATAAAGAAAATGGAAATTCAATAACGCAGGAATAGTGTAGACAAAAGTCACGTATCTCCACATAAGTTGCGCAGAAATAGGATAAATTTGTCCAAGAGTAGCCAAATACCAGGAAATTAAGGACCGTATGGCTGAAAAAGCCTGAAAAATAAGGGTT
>JAANMY010001310.1_pt1 | contig 28948 bp, 20 predicted proteins | sample 7279691 | NCBI WGS metagenome assembly JAANMY01 (sample SAMN14094543, study PRJNA606508) | bioreactor metagenome | isolation source: A lab-scale SPAN reactor treating ammonium-rich wastewater day 388 | place: Ireland: Galway | collected 2018-02-07
CCTCCCTGTGCGATCGGTGGCTTGTAGGTGGCGAACTCCTCGCCGACCTCCAGGAACCACGGGTGGTCGATGTAGAACTGCTGCCTGCCCGTGAGCGTCGGCCACGGGTGCTTCAGGTTCACGAACCAGCCGCACGAGTTGGTCGGCTCGTCCTCCTCGTAGTCGCTGTAGATGAACGCCAGCAGCGATGAGGGCTTGATCTTCTTTATCTTCACCGCCCCGGCGGTCACCGCTTCGTTCCAGGCGTTCTCACCCAGCCCGCTGTGCCGCGTCAGGGGTGAGTACTTCATGATGTAGTCGAGCGCCTTCTCCTCGCCTTCGGGCCCCTCGCCGTACGCCCCGTTCGCCGTCATCTCATCATGGATTCGCTTCAGGTCGTGGGTGCGCCCATACGTGTCGGTGTATTCGGCGACGTCCCTCGCAATTGCCCGCTCCTGGATCTTTCGCGCCAGCCCGAGAATGATGTCCCACTCGTGCTTCGATTCCCAGAGCGGCGGCACCGCCCGGTCTCCCACGACCACCCACGGCACATACGACATCGTGTACTTGATCCCCGGCTTCTCATACCACCCGCAGGCCGGCAGCACGTAGTCGCACCACTCCACCGAGGTCGACATCCGGTTGTCGGTCGTGACGATCGTCTCGATGTCCGCCCAGAGGCTGTCGCGGATGACCTTGTTGTTCGGCCAGCGCCGCAGGGGGTTGGTCCCCGAGAAGTAGAAGAACCGCGGCTTCTTCGGTGGCTGGGGCCGTACCGGCTGCCAGTTGTTGGCAAACACGTCCTTCATGTACTCGCCAACCGGGCGCGGCAGGTCCGGGTCATTGTGCACCGGGTTCGCTGCTGCCGCGGCCCACTTCTTGTCGTGCGCGTAGAGCCACGGGATGAGCGGCATCACGGGGCCGCTGCGCCCCGTTGATACCATCATCTTCGCTACGTCCATCGCCTGGACGCGCTCGATGGGCAGTTCGGCCGCAGGTTCCGTGGGCAGCCCTCCCCCGCCCTGCATCAGGACCATGCTCGGCGGCGTCCACAGCGACCCCGCCTTGATCCCCGAACCTGGCTTGCCGCCCGAATTGCCCGTCAACGCGCACAGGTACACCATCCCCCGCTGGGCAAGGTCAGAGTGGTAGTGCTTGCATGAGCCATAGGAGGCGAAGATCATCGCCGATCGCGCCGCCGCGAATTCCCGCGCGACCCGCCGTATGTTGCTCGCGGCCACCCCCGTGATTGCCTGCGCCCGCTCCGGGGACCACTTCCGGACCCGCCGCTTCAGAAGGTCGAATACGGTGCGCACCGTCACCGTGCGCCCGTCCTTCAGCAGCACCCTGTGCGCGCCTTCGAGCACGGGGTCCAGGTCCTCATCAAGAGCTATCGATCGCCCGCCCGTACCCCACGACCCCGGCGCTTCCGCCTTCCGGTTGTTCACCGCGTTCCAGAAGTAGAACACCTCTTCCGAGCCGCCCTCCTCGACGTCGCTCTGCCTCAGGTACCGGCCCGTGTCGGAACGCACAAGGAAGGGCAGGTCTGTCTGCTCCTTGATGTACTCGCGCTTGTACAGGTCTTCGCTGAGCACTGTGTGCACCATCGCCAGGGCAAGCGCGGCGTCCGTCCCCTGCTTCACGTTCAGCCAGCGGTCGGCGTGCATGGTGGTCGGGCTGAAATCCGGCGAGATGCTCACCATTTTCGCCCCGCGGTACCGGGCCTCGAACATGAAGTGCACTTCCGGCTGCCGCGTATAGGCCGGGTTGCCATCCCACACGACGATGTAGTCCGACATGAACCAGTCATCCGCCGTCCCGTCGATCATGTAGACGCCCCACGACTGGATGAGGCCGTTGGGCAGGTCGCCCACGCCTGCCTGGTCGTCAATCATCGCCCCGCCCAGCCCCTGCACCAGGAGCATGCCTTCCATCGGCGAACCAACTCCGAAGTCTGCGTTGGTTGTGCCCGCCTCCGCCACGATGGTGTCCGGCCCGTCCGTCGTAATCACATCGATGAGCCTGTCGGCGATCTCGGTCAGCGCCTCGTCCCAGCTCAGCCGCTGCCACCTGCCCGAGCCGCGCGGGCCAATCCGCTTCATCGGGTACTTCAGCCGCGTCGGGTCGTACATCTGCTGGCTGTAGGCGCATCCCGAGGTGCAGCCGCGCGGGTTGTAGTCGGGGATATCAGGGTTGCTGCGGTCGTAATGCGCGCTCTGTTCCTCGCGCCAGACGATCCCATCCTTCACATAAGCATCGAACGCGCACCCCGAATTGCAGTTCGCCCGCGTGTGCGTGACCTTCACCACCCGGTCCCAGGTCCACTCGTCACGGTAGAGGTCCTCCCAGGTCCGGTACCGGTAGCCTCCCTGCGGCGCTCCCTCGCGCGCTTGCGAAAGCCTTCGCAGGCCTGGAGTCCGGGTGCGGGGGGCTTCAATCGTGGTCATGCGTTCTATCCTGAAATGGTTCGGTTGGGCGCCATCATGCCCGGTTCCGAGAAATTTGGCGAGCCCGCCGCATTATTGGACGGTTGGCAAGTAAGATACACCCGGTGGCCTGAACAGCCCCACTGGACGCCCGGCCAGTTTTAATGCAAGTTATCCCGGCATAGCGCCCTCAGGAGCCCCGTGTGACCGGCAACGCCATCTCAACCACCATCAGCAACGTCAGCCTCGATGCCCTCCGCGCCACTGTCGGCGTTCCCCGCGAACGCACGTACCAGGAATGGGAGCTCGACGATGCCCGCGTTTCCCGCAGCCAGGTCCGCCACTGGGCGGTTGTCCTTGGCGACATGCGTCCCATCTTCGTCGACGCCGAGTACGCCGCTACCGGCCCCTGGGGGGCGCTCATCGCCCCGCCCTCCGTGCTCGCCTGCTTCGAACAGATCGACCCGGAGATAGACGGCCTCCCCGGCTGCCAGGCTGTCCTCGAATCAGCCTCGCTCGAATGGTTCCAGCCCATCAGAGTAGGCGACTTCCTCCTTCCGCGGAGCACAATCGAGTCGCTCGAAGACGTCTGCAGCGATGACGGCCGGGCCGTGACCATGAGCATCGCAACCTCTGTGAGCACGGCCGATGGAGCACCGGTTGGCCGCTGCACTCTCCGCTGGCGCTGCGTCGAACGTGGCAGTCGCGTCCAGGGCGCGCTCTTTGGCCAGCGCGAAGAGCCGTACATGTGGACAAAGGCCGGGATCGACGCCCTTCGTGACGAGTATGCCGCCGAACAGCCTCGTGGCGCCGCTATCCTCCACTGGGAAGATGCGAACGAAGGGGATCTGCTCGCCCACGTCCTCAAGGGTCCCACTACCCGCCCGAAGTACCTCGGCCGCATGGTGCCCAACTGGTACTGGGGTCAGCTTCAGGGCTGGGAAGCCCATGACGCCCACCCCGAGCTATTCTTCACCAACGAAAACGATGCCCCCGAGCCTATCGCAGCCACCGACTGGGGCCACCATCGCGCCCAGCGCTGGGGAGGCGTTCCCGGCGCCCTCGATTCCAACGTTGAACGCATCCACTACGTCTCTCACCTCCTCCTTAACTGGGCGGGTGACCACGGCTTCATCTCCCGCATGGACCTCCAGTTCCACCGTCACAACATGGTCGGCGATGTCACGCGCAGCCACGGCCGCGTCGCCGCCAAACGCCGCCAGGACGGGCGTGGCATCATCACGCTCGATATCTGGCAGGAGAACCAGCTCGGCGAACAGGTGACCACCGGGACCGCCGAGGTTGCCCTTCCCCTCCGAAGCTGAAACGCCCGCCCATCTACAAGGAGATACGTAATGACCCAGGCCGAAGGGCAGCTCACCAAAGGCTACGGCTACGCCGACAAGAAGAAGGGCTACGGCCAGATCACCGACGAGGCCGTGGCCGCCCTTGCCAGCCGCATCGGCGTCGAGCGCACGCGCGGCCTCGCCGAATGGGAGCTCGAGGACTCCCGCTTCACTGCCGGCCGGCTTCGCCGCATCGCCCTCGCTTCCGGCGACTACAACCCCCTCTATACCGACATGGAGTACGCCCGGAAGTCGCCCTACGGCACCCTCATTGCCCCGCCCTGGGTCATCACCGGCATCGAGGTGACCAACGCCGCTCGCGACGGCATGCCCGGCCTCCACGCCTGGTTCCGCGGCACCACGCTCGAATGGGATCGCCCCATCAAGCTGGGCGACTACCTGACCTCCACGGGCGTGCTCACCGATGTCCGCCGCGTCAGGAGCCAGACCTCCGGTGAAGCCGTCGTCCACGAATACATGAACACCGGCTACAACCAGCGCCGCGAAGTCGTCGGCCGCATGTTCACCTCCTGGCACCGCGCCGAGCGCGAGACCTCGAAGGGCATCGCCAAGAACCAGAAGCTACGCGGGCTTGCCGGGTACAGCCCCGAAGACCTCATGCGAATCCGCGAAGACTACGCTCGCGAGGTCCGTCGCGGTGCTGATCCGCGCTTCTGGGAGGACGTTCGCACAGGCGAAGAGCTGCCCTTCGTCGTGAAGGGGCCTACCAACCAGTTCCAGCGCGCCGTCGGCGAAAGTGGCGGCGGCATCGGCTTCAGCCGTGGCGACCCTGGCGACTGGGCCCACACCCACGCAAACGCCTTCAAGCTTTTCGAGCGCCACCCCGGGCTGCCGTTCGTGAACGAGTGGGGCATCCCCGAAATCCCGCTCGTCATCCACAACAGCAACGAGCGCTGCCAGCGCTACCTTGGCCTCCCCGGCGCCTACGATGCCGGCTACCAGCGCATCAACTGGACCATCCACATGCTTACGAACTGGTCCGGAGACCTGAGCTTCCTCCGTAAGCTCAACATCAAGTTCCCCTCGTTCAACATCATGGGTGACACCACCTGGTGCTACGGCCGCGTCTTCGACAAGCGCATCGATGGCGACGCGCACGTCGTTTCTGTCGAGGTCTGGAACGACAACCAGCTTGGCCAGCGTGTTACCTCGGGCGAGGCCGAGATCGTGTTGCCCACACGCAGCCGCCCGGGCGCCCCGCTCTGGCCCGCATGACCGAGGAAGCGTTCACCGGCCTGCGCGTGCTCGACCTCACGCGTGGCATTGCGGGCCCTTACTGCACCCGCTGGTTCGCCGAGTTCGGCGCCGAAGTCATCAAGGTCGAGGCCCCCGGCGCCGGCGACCCCTCGCGCGCTGCAGGCCCCTTCCCGGGCGACATCCCTGACCCCGAAGCGAGCGGGCTCTTTCTTTACCTCAACGCCCGCAAGAAGAGCGTCACCGCCGCCATCGAGACAGCCGCAGGCGCCGCCCTGGTGCGCGACCTCGCCCGCGAAGCCGACCTCTTCGTCGAAGATTTCGCTCCCGGTGTGCTGGCGTCCCACGGACTGGGCCCCGGCCTGCGTGATGCCAGCCCACGGCTGGTCTACCTCTCCATTTCCAGCTTTGGTCAGACTGGCCCCTGCCGCGACTACCCGGCCACCGACCTGACCATCGCCGCCGCTTCGGGCACGATGAGTGACCGCGTCCTTGCCGGGCGCGAACCTGTCAGGATGGGTGGCTCCCAGGGCCTCTATATCGCCGGGCGTGTGGCCTTCATCTCGGCTATGGCCGCGCTCCTCCATCGCGACCTCACGGGCGAAGGCCAGTGGGTCGACCTTTCGGAGATGGAGGCCGCGGCGGTGAACGACCTCGCCCTCCCGGCCACTTACGCCTACCAGGGAGTTGTGCACCAACCCCGTCGCCGCCCAGCCGTGCGTGGCCGCGGCGGCCTTGGTCGCTACCCATGCCGCGACGGCTGGGTCGATGTCATGCCCGGCGTCGGCGGCATGAAGAAGCTCGCCACTCTCCTCGGCGACCCCGGCCTCGCCAGCCACCCATGGTTCGAAGATCACGCCGAGAGAGCGCTGCACGCCAGCGAGTTCGATGACCAGTTCATGGACCCCTGGTTCTCCGTCCGCGATGGCCGCGAGATCGTCGCCCTTGCCCAGGACCTCGGCATGCCCTTTAGCTACACAGCCGGCATCGGCGACCTCTTCGAAGACCCCCAGATTGCCGCTCGCAACGCCCTCCCTGCGGTGGAACAGGCCCGGGCCGGGACCCACCGGATGCCCGGCCCCGCAGCGGCGCTCTCGCTCACCCCGGGCCTGGTGGGCCGCGCCCCAACCCTCGGCGAACACAACTCCGAGATCTACTGCGGCCACCTGGGGCGCGCGCCCGCCGAGCTGGCACTGCTGCGTGCACAGGGGGCGATCTGATGCCCCGCTTGCCGCTTGATGGAATCCGTGTCCTCGACCTTACGCGGGCATATGCAGGTACCACGGCTACCGCATACCTGGCCGACCTCGGCGCCGATGTCATCAAGGTCGAGGCCGCCAGCCGGCCCGACATCCCGACCCGCGAGATCAACTTCGCCGAGAATGACCCCGGCGAAGCGCCCTGGGAACGCGCTGCTTACTTCCACCGCCTCAATGTCGGGAAACGCGACATAACCATTGACCTGACAGACCCCCTCGGCGTCGATCTCTTCAAGCGGCTCGTGCCCCACTGCGACGTTGTCGCTGAGAACTACAATCCCCAGACCATGAAGCGTTTCGGCCTCGATTATGAGGCGCTGTGCGCCATCAACCCGCGCATCATCATGGTCTCATTGTCGGGGTTTGGGGCCACGGGGCCCTGGCGCCACTGGGCCGCCTACTTCCCCGCCATGGAGGGCCTTTCAGGCCTTACCTCGATCACCGGATACCCCGACGGCGAGCTGCTCAACTCCTCCACTGGCTACGGCGACTGGCTGCTCGGCTCCGCCGGCGCCGCTGCCGTGCTCATCGCCCTCTATCACCGGAACCGCACCGGGCGAGGCCAGTACATCGATGTGGCCGGGCGGGAAGCGGTTCTTGCCCACCTCGGCGAGATCGTCCTCGACTACTCGATGAACGGGCGCGCGGCCGGGCCGGCCGGCAACCGGCAGTTCCCCTTCGCCCCCAACGACTGCTACCGCTGTGCCGGCGACGAGCGCTGGGTCGCCGTCTCCGTTCGCGATGAACGCGACTGGATCGCCTTCGTGACGGTCCTTGGAAACCCTGCCTGGGCGCTTGACCCGCGCTTCACCACCCCAATGGGGCGCTGGCAGCACCAGGACGAGATGCGCCCCCATATCGAGGCCTGGACCTCGCTCCGCGACAGCCAGGATGCTGCTCGCGCACTCGTCCTGGCGGGCGTGCCCGCTTCCCGGGTTCTCGACCCGCGCGACATCCTCCTCGACCCTCAGATGGCCGAGCGCGGCTACTGGGAAGTCATCGAACACCCCGTCGTCGGTCGCCGGGTCTATCCGCGCCAGGTGCCCGCGCATTTCTCCGCCATCCCCGGGCAGCCCCGGACTCCGCCGCCGCTCCTCGGCCAGCACAACCGCGAGGTCTTCACTGACCTCCTCGGCATGTCCGAAGCGGAGATCGCTGCCCTCGAAGAGCAGGGAATCATCGGCGACAGGCCCCGCCGTGCAACCCGTGGCGGTCCCCGGCCTCACCCCTTCGCCGCGTGGCGCGAAAAAGGCGCCGTGATCGACGAGGATTACCTGGACCGCCTGGCGCCCGTCTTCGGGCCGCTCGGTCCCAGTTCCATTCGCCGGGACGGAGGTGCAGAAACGTGAACCGACCCCTTGCCGGCTTCACCGTCACCGAGGTAGCGAACTACATCGCCGCCCCTGCCGCGGGCGCGATCCTTGCCGATCTTGGCGCCCGCGTGATCCACATTGAGCCAGTCGATGGCGACCCATACCGCGGCTTTCGCCTCGGCATGTCGGGCTTCGGCGCCAGCGAAGGCGGCGAAGAGCTCGCCTTCCATGTCGATAATCGTGGCAAGGAGTCCATCGCCCTCGATCTGCGCGCTCCCGATGCCCGGGCCGTGGTTGTCGCCCTCCTGGCACGCTCCGACGTGCTCATCTCCAACCTCTCCGATTCGCAGCTCGCCAGCATTGGCCTCGACCCCACGGAGATCGCCAACCGGTTTCCCGGGCTCATCGTTGCCCGCATCAACGGCTACGGTTTCCGCGGCGACGAGGCCGCCGCCGAGTCCTTCGACCTCGGCGCTTTCTGGGCTCGCGGTGGCCTGCTCGAGGGGATGGCCAGCCCCGAGGGCGACCTCGCGCAGCCCCGGCCTGGCATAGGTGACCACGCCACCGCCCTTAGCCTCGTGGCCGGCATCGTCCTCTCGCTTCTGCAGCGAGAGCGGACCGGCGCCGCGCCGCCCGTGCGCACCTCGCTGCTCGATACCGCCATGTGGCTCAACTCCCTCGACATCGCCGGTGCGGCCTTCTACGGCCAGGCGCCTGAACGGAGGCGTGGCTCGCTGCCGCTCCTCTCCGCCTATCCCGCAGCCGATGGACGCCGCATCTATCTCCAGATCACCCACGACCGCGCCTGGCGCGGCTTCGCCCACGCCACAGGCCATCCCGAATGGCTGACCGACGAGCGCTTCCAGGGCTTTGGTCTGCGTTTGAAGAATGCTCCCGCTCTCCGCATCCTCGTTGCAGAGGCAATTGCCACGCGGCCCCTCGCCGAATGGGCGCCCCTCTTTCGCGAGCATGGTGTTCCTGTCGCCATCGTCAACTCCGCCGCCGACATCGTGACCGACCCCCAGGTCGCCGCCGGTGGCCACCTCCTGGCCGGGTCCGGCGACGACGACCGCCCTCTCGCCATCGTCTCGGTTCCGTTTGAGGTGGGCGATGATGCCCCGCTCCCTGGCAGCGAGCCGCCGCCCGCGCCCCCCCACGGGGCGCACGGCGAGTCACTCCTCATCGAACTCGGTTACTCCTGGGACGATATCGCCTCCCTCCGTGAGCGAGGCATCCTTGGGCCCGCCTGACCGGCCCCCTCTGAGGTGGAACGAATGGACTTCCGTGATACCCCCGCCGAAGCCGCCTTCCGCACCCAGGTCCGCGCCTTCATCCGCGAGAACCTCCCTGCCGACGACCCGGCCGGCGACGACGGCCCCCCGGGGCGCTTCCGCGGCCTCGCCGGGTGGCGCAAGAAGCTCGTTGAGCAGCGCTGGGTGGCGCCCGCCTGGCCCCCGGAATACGGCGGTGGCGGCATGCCCGTCATGCAGCAGTTCATCCTTAACGAAGAGATGGCCGAGGCGCAGGCCCCTTCCGTGGGCGGTCTTGGCGTTTCCATGGCCGGCCCCACCATCATTACCCACGGCACCGAGGACCAGAAGCAGGAACACCTCCCCCGCATCCTCAGCGGCGAGGGCTTCTGGTGCCAGGGGTTCAGCGAGCCCGGCGCCGGCTCCGACCTCGCCGCCCTGCAGTCCCGCGCCGTCCGCGACGGTGACGACTACGTCATCAACGGCCAGAAGATCTGGACCTCCATGGCCCAGTACGCCAACTGGATGTTCATGCTCGCGCGCACCGACCCCGATGCCCCCAAGCATCGCGGCATCAGCTACTTCCTCGTGAACATGAAGAGCCCCGGCATCACCGTGCGGCCCATCTACAACCTCGCGGGCCGTCACGACTTCAACGAGGTGTTCTTCGACAACGTCCGCGTCCCCGCGCGCAACCGCGTCGGGGAAGAGAATCGCGGCTGGTACGTGGGAACCACCACGCTCGACTTCGAACGCTCGTCCATCAGCACCGCTGTGGGTCACCGCCACCGCCTGGATACGCTCGTCCGCTACATCCAGGACCACCCTGGTGACGGCGCTACCACCCTTGCCTGGAACCCGGCCGTGCGCCACGAGGTCGCCGACCGCTACATTGAGGCGGCCGCCCAGCGGCTCATGTCCTACCGCATCATCACCATGCAGGCCCGGGGTCTCATCCCCAACTACGAATCATCGATGACCAAGCTCTTCTCATCTGAGCTCGAGCAGCGCATCGCTCGCACCGGGATGCGGGCCCTTGGCATGTTCGGCCAGGTGATTAGCTCCCGCGACCGCCGCGCCCCGCTCAAGGCCCGCATTGCCAAGACGTACCTCTACTCGCTTGCTATCACCATTGGCGGCGGCACCAGCGAAGTCCAGCGCAACGTCATCGCCCAGCGTGGGCTCGGCCTGCCTCGCGACTGAATCCCTACTCCCGCAGGCCGCTCCCCCGCAGGCGGGGGTCCAGCTCGTCCCTCAGTGAGTCGCCGAGCAGGTTGAACGCCAGCACCGTGAGCGAAAGTGCCAGCCCGGGGAAGATGGCCAGCCACGGCGCCACGTCGAAGTAGGTGCGCGCCTTCGGGCCCAGGTCGTTCCCCCACGAAGGCTCGCCCAGCGGCAACCCGGCGCCAAGGAACGTCAGCCCCGATTCTGCCAGGATCGCCGCCGGCAGCGTGGTCGAAGCCACCACAATGAGCAGCGGCAGCAGGTTAGGCAGAATGTGCCGCAGCATTACCCTCGCTTCCGATGCTCCCACCACCCGGGCGGCCTCCACGTACGCCCGGTTTCGCTCCTGCAACACTCCGCTCCGCACGATGCGCATGATGATCGGCGTGAAGACAATCGAGATGGCGATGATCACGCTGCGCAGCCCCGGCCCCAGCCAGGCCGCCACCACCAGCCCGAACAGCAGCGCCGGGAACGCCACCATGATGTCCGCGGCCCGCGAGATCAGCATGTCGATCGGTCCGCCGAAGTAGCCCGCCAGCAGCCCCAGGATAGTGCCACCTGCCAGCGCTATCCCCACCGTTGCCAGGCCAACCCGCAACGACGGCCGCGCACCGTAAAGCACCCGTGACCAGAGGTCCTGGCCGTCCCTGTTCGTGCCGAACCAGTGTGTCCAGTTTGGGCTCGCAAGGATGTCATCCCCGAAGACCTTCGGGTCCGACGTGCGCAGATAGTCGGCGAAGATCGCCGCCAGCGTGAAGAAGACGATGATCAGCAGACCGAAAGCGCCCAGTGGCTGCCGCCGGATGAAGCGGAGTCCCCCACGCAGCCACCGCCGCGGGAGGGACGGTGTTGGCCGGATGTACATTTCCTGTTCGATGACGCTCGTGGCCATTCCCTGCCTCACCCCTAGTACCGTATCCGCGGGTCGATCCACGCGTAGGCGATGTCCACCAGGAGCGTCACCAGCATGAACGCGCCTGCGATTGTCACGGTCACGGCCTGGACCGCCGGGTAGTCGCGATTGGCCACGCCCGAGGCCGCCCAGGTCCCCATCCCGGGAATCGCGAACACCGACTCAATCACGATCGACCCGCCCAGGATGAGCCCGAATTGGAGCCCGATCACCGTCAGCAGCGTCAGCAGCGAGTTCCGGAAGACATGCGACAGGACCACCGACCGTTCGCGCAGGCCCTTCGCGCGGGCCGTGCGGACATGGTCGGAATAGAGCACCTCCAGCATTGAAGACCGCAGAATGCGCGCCACGTAGGCGCTCGATGCGATGGCCAGCGTCAGAGCCGGTAGCAGCAGCAGCCCGAAGTGCGAGAGCGGGTCACCGGTGAGACTTGCCCACTGCTTGACGGGCGTCCACCCCCACCAGTAGGAAGGCATCACCACGATCAGCGTCGCCAGCCAGAAGCCCGGAATCGAAAGCCCGAGAATGGAGATGAAGCGCGCCGTGTAGTCGATCACGCTCCCCGGCCTCAGAGCCGAGATCGCCCCCACCGGGATCCCGATCGCCAGTGTCATCAGCACCGTGAGAATCGCAAGCTGGAACGTGGTGAACGCCCTGTCCCGTAGCTCCGGGGTGATCTCCCGCCGCGTCGCCGTCGATATTCCGAAGTCCCCCTGGACTGCTCCCTTGAGCCAGATCAGGTACTGCTCTGGCTTCGACTTGTCGAGGCCGAGCTCCTTGATGACGAGCGCCCGGCACTCGTCGCAGGCCGAGCCCGCCGCGCCCAGACGGATCGTGGCTGCGTCGCTCGGGAGCGCGCGCACCAGCGTGAACGTCAGAATGGAGACGCCCAGCAGCATGAACGGGAACAGCAGGAGCCTTCGGATAATGTAGGTTCGCATCTTCTTCGTAGTGCAGTTGCAGGTCGTCTCAGGGACGGGTGACTGGCCGGTCCTTCCGATGACACATAAGGGACCGCCCTTTCCGGAGAGAGGGACGGAAAGGGCGGTCCCCGGCGGGCCTATCCGTCCAGGAAGAGGTCTTGCACCCGGTAGTAGCCCGTCCCCGAGTTGCCAAACATGAAGTCGTTCACGGGGAAGTTCTTCACCTTGTCACGGTAGGGAGCATAAGCGGTGGCTGTGACCGGCAGCGGTATCGCCGGGCCGTAGCTCTCCAGGATTGCCTTCTGCATGGCGGCCATCTTTGGCTTACGTGCCTCCGCGTTCAGCTCCTGGGCCTGCGCGTTCCAGAGTTGGAGCATCTCCATCGCATAGGCCGCCGTCTCCGGCTTCGGCGAATCCGGACGCAGATTCCCGAAGATGGCGCCGTACCCGGTGGGGATGTAGTGCACGAGCGCGTTGTAATCCGGCATCGACTGCAACGACGTCTCCCATGCGACAAACAGATCCCACTCCTTCGCCGCCTTCTCCCTGTAACCACCGGTCGCCTTTGCCACATATGTTGCCGGGTCGACCAGCTCGACCTTCACGTCCACACCGAGGTTCTTGCGCAGCGCCTCGGCAATGAACTGGGTTGACGTGGCGAATAGCGGGATCGCCTGCATGGTGATCATCTTGATGCTTGGGAACGTCTGCGGCCCGCCCGCTGCCTCCCAGATCTTCTTCGCCTCCGCCGGGTCGAACTTCTGAGCCTTCTTCAGCTCGTCCTGGCTCATCGCGAGCCCGTCCTTGGCGAACCCGTCCGCCACCGGTCCGCCGTACAGGCCGTCTCCCAGGTAGATGTTCTTGATGAACTGGTCGCGGTCGAACGCCATCCAGACCGCCTGCCGCAATCGCTTGTCCGTCCACTTGAAGTTGTCGAACTGCATGATAAGGTGCGCGTTCGCCGGCCCCTTGGCGACCTTCACGCCCGACGTCTTTGCCAGCTCATCGGCCACGAGCTTGTCCACCGTCACCTGCTGGGTGTTCAGGATGTCGATTTCGCCGGCGATGAACTTCGCCTTCACCGTCGCCGCGTCGGGGATGATGCTCTCCTCCCAAACGTCGATGTAGGGCCCGTCCTTGACGTACGTCGGGGATGGGTTCTCGTGTGCGTAGTAGGTGGTGTTCCGCTCGTAGCGCGTTCCCGTGGACTCGCGCTTGGTCATCTTGTAGGGCCCGCTGCCGGCGTTCATCACCTTCTGCAGGTCGCCGCCGTTGGCCTCGACCACCTCCTTCGCCACCACGCAGAGCGCACTCGAACCCAGCGCCAGCAGGTTCGATGCGAAGGGGTTCTTCTGCTTGATGCGGACCGTCTTGGGGTCCACGGCTTCAATCTTCTCCATCCAGCTCCACTGGATACCGTTCACCTGCGAGGCTTTCGCGACCATGGCCGGCAGCCGGCTGAACGAATAGGCCACGTCCTCAGCGGTCAGAGCCCGGCCACCCGCCACCTCCGCCTGGAACTTCACCCCCTCGCGCAGGGTGATCACCAGCGTCGTCGGGTCAATCTGCTCGTACTTGGTGGCAAGGTCGAAGAGGATCTCCTTCGTCGAGGGACGGTATGTCCACATCTGACTGTAGGCCTTCGCCGGGTGAATGAAGTTCGTGACCACGATGTGCGGGTCGAGCCCCGTATCGGGCGAAGCCTTCGAGAGTCGCAGCGTTCCGCCCCTCTTGCCTGCCGCGGCAGTGGGGCTGGCGCCCGCCCTGGTCGGCTCACCCGGGGCAGGGGTGTTCTCATCCCCGGAGTCGTCATCATCCCCGCACCCCGCCAGGATCGCAGCCGACCCCGCGGCCAGCGTCGCGCCGCCCGCAATCACATGGCGGCGTGAGAGCCGCCGCTGCCAGTACCTGTTCCAGTAACCCTCTTGCATGGTGGTCTCCCTCCAAAGTTGGCGGGCTCTTTGGCCCGGTAGCCAAACTACTGGCTGCTTATACCGGTCCTGAGCCGTGAATTCAATACGTCCGCCATAACCCGCAGGGATCTACGAACGCACGCCCGGCTCGCTTACTTGCCGATCGTCCAGCGATTTGACAGCGCAGCCGGTTTCGCGATCATCATATGCCCGCCCGGCTTCCCGCCGGCCACTTGTCGCCTTCGGCAGGAGTCCCCACTTGACCTCCTCTCCTCGCACCGCCGCCGGCCGCTTTGAACGCCTCTTCTCGCCCATCCAGGTCGGGCCCATGCTCGTCCAGAACCGCATCTGCGAAACCACCAACTCCATTGGCGCTGGCCGCGCCGATGGCCTCCCCGACGAAGCCTTTATCGACCACCACGTCGGCAAGGCCCGCGGCGGCACCGCCTGGCTGGGCGGCGAAACCTGGCTCCTCAATTCGCCCATGCCCCAGGAAGCTGCCGACGAGTTCTTTCCTGGCGCCGCTTCCACCCGCTTTCCGCTCTACCTCCACCCGGACCTCCCCAACCGCGTTCGCCGCTTCACCGAGGCCGCCCACGAGGCCGGCGCCGTCACCGTCTTCCAGCTCACCCACCTCAACTTCACCATGGCCGCCTCCTCCATCCACGTCGCCGGCGCCTACGACTGGATCCCCCACCGTCTCGATGACGAGGAAATTGACTTCATCATCAACACCTACGCCGAAGCCGCCGCCCGCTTCAAGGAAGGCGGAGCCGATGGCATCGAGATCCACTGCGCCCACGAGACCCTTCCCCACACCTTCCTCTCCCCGGCCACCAACCAGCGCACTGACCGCTGGGGTGGCGATGCGCAACGTCGCACCCGCTTCGTCATCGAAGTCCTGGAGCGCGTCCGCAAGCGCATCGGTGATGGAGTTGCCCTCGGCATCCGCATGAACGGCATGGAATCCCGCCCCGGCGGCTACAACATCCTGGAAATGCGCGAGATGGTCTCCCACATCGCCGAATCCGGGCTCCTGGACTTCCTCGACCTCGATGTCGGCCACTCCTGGGGCGTCCCCTCCTACGTCCAGCCCTCCTACAACGACCCCGCCCAGTTCCGCGATGCAGCCAGGGGCGCCCGCGTCGACATCGCCCCCATCCCCGTCCTGTTTTCGGGCCGCGTGAACGACCCTGTCGTCGCCGAAGACCTCCTCGCCGGCGGCTTCTGCGATCTTGTCGGCATGACCCGTGCCGGCATCGCCGACCCCGAGTTCGCCAACAAAGCCCGCGACGGCCGCATGATCGAAATGCGCCGCTGCATCGGCTGCAACCGCTGTATCGGCGAGGCCGTCCACGGCCGCTCCCCCGCCCGCAAACCGGCCTGCTCCGTTAACCCCGTGGCCGGGAACGAGGCCCTCTGGGCCACCCAATTCCAGCCCGCCGCTGAGAAGCGCAGGGTCGTGGTCGTTGGCGGCGGTGCTGCTGGCCTCGAAGCGGCCCGTGTCTCCGCCATGCGCGGCCACCATGTCGTCCTCCTCGAACAGCGCCCGTCGCTGGGAGGGCAGGTTCGCATCGCCAGCAAGGCCCCCGGCCGCGACTCCTTCGAGGACTTCCTCTACTTCCAGGAAAACCAGATGGCCGCCCTTGGTGTCGAGGTCCGCCTGGGCGCACCCGTGACAGCGGACGAAGTCCTTGCTCTGAGTCCGGACGCGGTCATCTGTGCCACCGGTTCCCGCCCCATCCGCCCCAGCGCCCCTGGAATCGACAGCCCCCACGTCGTCCAGGGCTGGGATGTTCTCGAAGGCCGCGCCGTTGCCAGCGGCCGGGTCGCTGTCATCTCCCAGGAGGACCATTTCGAGACCCCCAACGTCGCCGATTTCCTCGCTTCCAGGGGGTGCCACGTCGAGGTCTTCCACAGCTGGCTCGGCATCGGCGCCGAAATTGACCGCTACTCGATTGGCATGGTCATGAGGCGGCTCGAACAGGGCGGCGTGAAGGTCCACACCGGGCAGATCCTCGCCGGCATCGATGGGAACTCCCTCTCCTTGCTTTCCGCTTTCACGGGCGAACGCAGGACAGTCGATGGGTTCGACTCCATCGTCCTCGTCTACGGCTCGGCCCCCGACACCACCCTCCACGACGAGCTGCGGGGCCGCGTTCAGGCCCTCTATCTCATTGGCTCGGCCTGGGTGCCCCGCGGAATCCACGAGGCCACCGAGCACGGCATGAAGGTCGCCCTTGCCGTTTGAGTCCAGTGGCAGCATCCGGCCACCTGACGGGTTCCGGACAGCAGCCGCCCAGCGAAACCCCCGGAAGGAGAACCAGACTTGAGAGTTGGCCTGAGCTGGGAATTCGACCAATCCCGACCCCCGGCCGATGCCTGGGCTGCCGTCATGGCCGAGATCGAGGCCGCTGACGCCCTCGGCTACGACAGCGCCTGGGTCCACGAGTCACGCGGAGACGCCGCCTCCTGCCCGGCGCCCGCGATCTTCCTGACGGCTGCCGCTCGCCGCGCGAACAACCTGCTGCTCCGTATCACCGGGCGTACTGTCAACCACTGCCACCCCGTCCGCCTTGCGGAAGAGGTGGCAGTCCTCGACCTCTACTCTCGCGGACGGGCCGGGGTCGCCTTCGCCGCCGCGGCCAGGCAGGGGGTCCCCGAGGACCACCTGCACGAGACGATCGAATTCGTCCAGGCCGCCTGGTCCCTGGCCGAGTTCCGCTACCGTGGCGAGCACCTGCGCTTCCCGGCGCACACCCCTGCCGAAGCTCCGCCTGGCGTCAGCGAGCCGCCACCGGCCGAAGACTACCTCCCGCAATGGGAATGGGGCCCGGCTACCCCCGACTTCCTCGCCATCACGCCCAAGCCCTTCAACCCGCATCCCCCGGTCTTCATTGAAATCACCGGCGAGGGCACCCTCGCCTGGGCAGCGCGCCATGGCATCTCCCCCTTCATCCCCGCCGAGGTGCCCCACGAGCGCGCCCTCGCCCTGTTCGCCACCTATCGCCAGCGGCTGGCCGCCGCCGGGCGCTCCCCTGCCGAGGTCGAGCCCGTCCTCGAGCGCTGGATTCATCCCGGCGCCCCGGGAGACTCGCTCATCCTCGGTGGTTCCACCCGCGACCTCGTGGTCCGCCTCCGGGCCGCGAGGGTGCGTGCGGGGGTTTCGCACCTCGTCTGGCGCCGCACCCCCGCTCAGACCGGCAGGCGGGACCAGCTCTCGCAGTTCCAGTCCGAAGTTCAGCTCCTCCTCATGGCCTGACGGCCGCCGGCAACAGGGAAAGCAGAAAGGATAAGGCCATGGAATTCTGGACCGGTGGAGGCCTCTCCTCCCGTTCCCGGGTGATGCCGGGGTCCCTCCTCGGCGGCTACGACGCCTATGTACGTGACGCCGTCGAGGCTGAGGCGCTTGGCTTCGATGCCTACGGCGCCGCTGAGCACCACTTCATGTACGACAGCTTCATGCCCATTCCGCTCCAGGCGCTGGCCGCGGCCGCGGCTGCTACAAGCCGCATCAAGCTGCAGACCGGCGCCATGCTCCAGCCCCTGTACGACCCAATCGAAGCCGCCGAATCCGCCGCCACCCTGGACGTTATCTCCAACGGCCGCGCCAGCCTGGGCCTTGGCATGGGCTACCGCCCCCTCGAATTCGATGGCCTCGCGACCAGCAAGAAAACCCGCGGCGCGCGTCTCATCGAAGCCATCCACGTCATCTCCCTGGCGACCTCGCGTGACGAGTTCTCGTACGAGGGCAGGCACTACCGCTACCACCGCGCCCGCCTTTCGCCCACCCCCGTCCAGCGCCCCATCCCCATCTGGTTCTGTGGCGGCACCTCAATCGCCGGGGCAACGCGCGCGGGAAAGGCCGGCATCCCCTACTGGATTGCCAACTCCACCTATGAACGCACGAAGCTGATGACCGGGGAGTACCGCCGCATCGGCCGCGAAGCAGGCTGGCCCGAGAGCCAGCTCAAGGTCGCCGCCTTCAAGGACGTGTGTATCGGCGCCACCATCCCCGAAGCCGAGGACCAGCGCCAGTACCTCCTTGATGCCTTCTATGATGAGCACATCCTTGGCTACGGCTACCTCGTGGACGATCAAGGCAACCACCTCTACAACCTCTCAAAGGACCACCCCATCTACCGTCGCTTCGTCGACAGCATCTTCTGCGGCACGCTCGACATGGTCATCGAAGAGCTGAAGCGCTACGAGGACCTCGGCATCGATGCTGTCTACATGGGAGGCGACCGCCGCTTCCTTGCCGAGAAGATCCTCCCTGAGTTCAGGCGAAACTGACCATGCAAATCTCTCTTTCTGGTGACCTGTCGATATGAGCTCCGTCTACCTCATTTGCCGCGACGCCCGCGCCGATTCGCTCATTACCAATCTTGCCCTTGGTCTGCAGCTCAGGGCCGGCGGCGACGATGTTGCCGTTCTCTTCACCGGCGAAAGCCTCTGCGCCTTCACTGGCGAGACCTGGCACTGGCCGCGCCACCTTGCCGGCCGGCCGGCACAGGTCGCCATCGCCGCCGGCGCCCCCGGCGCCGGCCTCAGCCTCAATGCCGACTTCGACCGCCGCTGGCTCGACCTCGAGAAGCTCATCCAGCAGGCAACAGACGCCGGCATCCGCCTCGTCGCCTGCCCGCTCTGGACGGACCTGCTCGGCATCGGCGCCGCCCTGCCCGCCTGCCTGGCGCGCCCCGGCATGGAGCAGCTGCTCGGCGAGCTTCGCTCAGCCCGGCAGGTCATTGGAGGTTTCTAGCGATGGCTACCTGGAGTGAATGGAACGACCTCACCGCCTCCCTCGGCTTCGAGGAGGTACGGTACGAGAAGGCCTACCGGAAGGAGGGGGGCGGCGTCGCCCGCGTCTCCTTCAACCGCCCCCATCGCCTCAACGCCTTCACCGGTAAGGGCCTCGGCGAGTTCGTCAGGGGAGTCAATGACGCCGACCGCGACCGCGATGTCGGCGTCATCATCGTCTCTTCCGTCGGCGACCACTTCGGAACCGGCGGCGATGTCGAATGGGAGGCCTCCGGCGGCCTCACCAGCCACATCCCCGACTTCAATGGCGCCCTGACGCGCTCGTACAAGCCCACCATCGCCGCCATCAAGGGCTACTGCGTGGGCGGCAGCAACCACATCGCCTACCACTGCGACCTCACCATCGCCGCCCACACCGCTGTCTTCGGCCAGAACGGTCCGCGGGTCGGCAGCGGCGCCGCTGACCGCGTCGTTTCCCAGTCGGCCGAGATCATCGGCCTCAAGCGTGCCCGTGAAATGTGGACCATGTGCCGCCAGCACACCGCCCAGCAGGCGCTCGAATGGGGGCTCATCAACCGCGTCGTTCCCCTCCACCGCCTCGAAGACGAGACCCTCGCCTGGTCCGACGACCTGCTCGACCTCGTGCCGATGGGCGTCTCCCTCATCAAGCAGAGCTTCGTCCAGATTGGCGCTTACCTCGAACAGTTCCGCGTGCTCCCTCACATGGGGCGCGGCTTCTTCGGCAGCGCCGACCAGCGCGAAGCCCAGCAGGCCTTCTTTGAGAAGCGCAAGCCGCGCTTCTGGCCCGTGCACGAAGAGGCTTTCGACTAGCCCCCACCCGCAGGTGACGAAAGGAGAGGCAACGCATGACTGAACCGCTGTCCGGTATCCGGGTCGTCGAGTACCACGCGGGCGTTGCCGCCGCCATCGCCGGCCTCTTCCTGCGCGACGCCGGCGCCGAAGTCATCAAGATCGAACCACCCGGCGGCGACGCCTCCCGCTGCGAACCCGGCAACCAGCAGTGGAACCGGGGCAAGCAGAGCGTTGTCGCCGCTCCCGGCGATGGCGGCGAGGCTGCCCTGTTGGCCTCGGCCGATGTCGTTGTCATTGGCGGCGGCGCCCGTTCCATCGACGGCTGGAAGCGCCAACCGCACCAGGTCGTCTGTTTCGCCCCACCTTACGGCGACCTGGCCGCCCTCGCCTCTCTCCCTGAGAGTGATGCGCTTGCCGCTGCCCTCTCCGGCATCCTTGGAGGAACGGGAGCCTACCGGCCCGGACCCGCCTACAACACCATCCCCACCCTCAGCTACTCCGCGGGCCTGATGATGGCCACCGGGGCGATTGCCGCCCTGCTCGTGCGTGCGAAGTCCGGCGTTGGCCAGGAGGTTGGCGTGCCCTGGACCGCGCTTGGCACCTACTTCTCCGGCTACCAGGCCTCTGAGTCCGACCGCATCCCCACCATGCCTAGCGGGGGCGGCGCCGCCCCCGATGGCCTTAGCGTGGGCTGGCGCGTCTACCGCGCCGCCGATGGCTGGATGGGCGTCGCCTGCGCCAACCCCGTCTTCTTCCAGCGGCTCTGCGTCGCTCTCGAAAGGCCCGAGATCATCAGCGACCCCCGCTTCCAGACCGCCCCGTTTGTCTTCAATCCGGCCGACCGCGACGAATTGCAGCGGTTGATTGGTGAAGCCTTCGCCGCCCGTTCACGCGCCGAATGGGTCCGCGTCTTCGAAGAGCATGGCGTGCCAGCCTCCACCCTGCTCACGCGCGAGCAGTTCCTCGCCAGCGACCTGGTCCGCGAGAATCGCCTCGCTGTGACGGCCGCCGGCCCCGGGTCCAATGCCGTGCAACAGGTCGCGGTTCCCTACTCGATTTCCGGGTGCGATTTCGCGCCCCCGGCGCTTCCGCCCGGGCCTGGCGCCTCGGGCCCCACACCCCAGCACCCGCCCTCGTCTGCTGGCAGCGGCCCTCTCCCGGCCCATCCGCTCGCCGGGATTCGCGTCCTCGACTTCACCGGCTTCCTGGCTGGCCCTACCGCCGGCCGCATCCTCGCCGAGCTCGGCGCCGAGGTCATCAAGGTCGAACCGCCCGAAGGCGAAGGTTTCCGTATCGGCGGCCTCTCGTGCGTGGGGGTCAACCTCGGCAAGAAGGGCGTCGCCATCGACCAGGCCCATCCCGAAGGCCGCGAGGTCCGCGACCGCCTCGTTCGCTCCGCTGACGTTGTCATGCATGCGCTGCTGCCCGGCGCCCCCGAGCGCCTTGGTCTCGACTACTCATCCGTTGAGGCGCTCCGCCCGGGCATCATCCACTGCTGGATCAGGGGCTTCGGCGTCGCCGGGCAGTGGCGCGCGCGCCCATCGTTCGACCTTCTGCTCCAGGCCCTCACCGGCCAGATGTTCGCCCTCGGCTCTGAGGAGCAGCCTATCTACAGCAGCATCCCGATGGCCGACCTCTCCGGCGGGATGCTGTCCGTCCATGCCATCGTTCTCGCCCTCTACCTGCGCGAAAAGGACCGCCAGGGGCGATCCATTGAGCTGAACCAGGTCGGCGCCTCCATGGCCGCCCGCATGGAGGACTTCGTTGACTACCCCGGCAGGCCCGGCCCCCGCCTGACCGCCAACGCCATTGGCCGCTCCGCGCTCGAACGCCTCTATCCCGTGGCCGACGGCTGGGCGCTCCTTGACGTCCGCGATCCCGGCGCCTGGGAGCGACTGCGCGCCGCCCACCCAGGAGGCCTCGCACCCTGGCCGAGCTTCGACGTTGCCGCTGCCCAGCCCGCCGAGGGCGCCCTCGCAGATGCCCTCGCCACTTCCCTCGCGCCACTCTCACGCCGCCAGGTCTTCGAGCAGCTGGCTGCGCGGGGCATTCCCTGTGCGCCCGCAGTCATCGTACGCGAGGACCGCATCTCCAACGAATGGTTCCGGGCCGCCGGTGCTCTCATCGAAGGGATTGAACACGCCAGCTTCGGCGCCCTCACTGCCGTCGGCGACTTCTTCCGGTTCTCGGCCACCCCATCACGGCCCCCGGCCCTGGCACAGTGGGTCGGTGAGCACAACCGCGAAGTGCTCGCCGGCCTTGGCTACACCGAAGCCGAGGTCGACCGTCTTTTCGAACTGAAAGCAATCGCCACTTCTGAATTCCGCCCAATGCGGCTCTGACCGCCCCCACTGCTCCACACGCCACAGCCAGAGGAGGAACCAGCAATGGCAGGCACACAGGAAATCCCTAAGCCCGACTTCATGACCGACGAGGCCTGGCAGGCCCTGCTTGCGGCACGCGACCACGGCATCATCCGCGCCGCCGGGCTCGATCACGCCCGCCGCTACCGCGAGAGCGGTGGCCAGGGCGAGGACGCCACCCAGGGCGGCCCCACCATCGTCCTCACCACCATCGGCCGCAAGTCGGGCAGGGAAGTGACCACCGCCATCAACTACCTTGCCCGCGGCGACGACATCATCGTCGTTGGCTCCCTTGCTGGCCTCAGCATGCACCCCCACTGGGCCCTCAACCTCGACAAGACCCCTCGCGGCTGGCTGCAACTCCACGACCGCCGCTGGGCAGTCAACGCTCGCAAGGTCACTGGCGAAGAGAGGGCGAGGCTCTGGCCCAGTCTCACCGAACACTTCCCCCTCTGGGGCCATTTCCAGAAGTACAGCGATCGCGAGTTCAGCGTCTTCATTCTTTCTCCCGCGTAGACTGCCGCTCGTGAGGCGGGGTCGCGCCCGGCCCGCGCCCGCGTCATTGCTCGCGGCCGTCCACCGCACCACAGGAGGCACTTGCCCATGACAGCCCAGCCTGACCCCCGCCTCGCACGCGGCATGCAGGTCGCCGCGCAGATGTTCCCTCCCGGGGCTGCTGCCTCGGCGCCCCGCTTCGAGTACCCCGCCGAGATCGCCGCTGACTGGAGCGCCTTCTCCGTCTCCACCGTCCTCGGCGATGTCTGGGGACGGCCCGGCCTCGAACTCAAGCAGCGCGCGCTGATCTCCATCGCCACGCTCACGGCTCTCTCCCGGCTCGGCCAACTCCGCGCCTACATCGTTGCCGGGCTGAACCTGGGCCTGACTCGTGCTGAGATCTGCGAGGCCATCTTCCAGGTCTCTGTCTATGCCGGGTTCCCCGCCGCTATCGAGGGCCTCGGCGTGGCCAATGCTGTCTTCGGCGAAGCCGGCAGTACGGCCGGCCAGGCCTGACCGCCCGGGTGGCTGGCATGGACTTGAGAGGACAGAACGCGCTCGTGTTCGGCGCCCTCGGAACCGCCGGGGTCGCCATCTGCGAAGAGCTTGCTGCCCGGGGCGCCAGCCTCGCCATCAGCGCCCGCCGCGCCCCCGAGGGCGAAGCCCTTGCCCGCCGCCTCCGCGAAAGCGGCGCAACAGCCCACTTTTTTCCCGCTGATGTCACCGGCCGCCCCCTGGTCGAACGCGCGGTTCAAGATGCTGCCGGTCAGCTTGGCCGCATCGACGTGCTCGTCAACTGCTTCTCCCATGATCACCTGCGCCGCTTCACGGAAGACAGCGAGGACGCCTGGGACCGCATGATTGCCGTCAACTTCAAGGGCGTGCTCTACACCACGCGCGCCACGCTGGCCCACATGATCCCCGCCCGCTATGGGCGGATCATCAGCCTGGTTTCCGACTCCGGGAAGATAGGCGCGACCATGGAGACCGTGCAGTCCGGCACCAAGGCCGCCGTCATCGCCTTCTCGAAGTCGCTCGCCCGCGAAGTCGCCCGCGATGGCATTACCGTCAACACCGTCTGCCTTGGCCCCATGCGCGAATCGCCGGACCCGCCTCCCGGGCTTTCCCCCGAAGGTTGGGCGTCGTTCATGCGCCTCATCCCATCGCGCCGCCCCGCCCGCCCCGCCGAGGTCGCTGCCATGGTCGCCTTCCTCGCCTCGCCCGCGGCCAGCTTCGTCACCGGCCAGGCGATTAGCGTTTCGGGCGGCCTGACAATGTCTTAGCACCAATCCACCGGGCTCGGGGCTCTTCTGAGGCCTCGTCGCCCGCGGCCCGCCGCCCTGCAGTGCGGGTTCGAACGGCAGGGCGCATGGAAGCGGCAACCAGCCTCACCCCGGCGTGGGCGTGGCGCCCCGGCCGCCTGCTCCTCAGCCGCTGCCCTCGACCACCACCAGCATCTGCCCGGCCTCCACCTGGTCACCCTTCGCGACGCGCACCTCGGTCACCTTCGCCGACTCCTCCACGCACGTGATCCGGTGCTCCATCTTCATCGCTTCCATCACCATCAGCAGCTGCCCGCGGGTAACCGCATCGCCCGGTTCGACGTGGATCGACACGATCTTCCCCGGCATTGGCGCGGCGTAGCCTCCGGCCACTTCCTCCTGCTCGCTGTCCGGGAATCGCGGGAGCTCGGTCAGCTGCACCTCCCCCGATGCTCCCTGGACCCAGAACTGGCTCCCCCGCTGCGCGACCGCCAGCACCCGCCGTGAACCGTCGATTTCAATATCCACCAGGTCGCCGTCCGCCCGGTGGAGCCGCGCCGAACCGCGCACGCCCGCCACCTCGTAAACAAAGCTCCCGTCGCGCTGCGCCAGGTAGCCCGTCTTCACTTCTTCGCCCTGGTGCGTGAAGACCGTCTGCTGCATCTGGCTCGGGTTGTTGCGCCACCCCGATGGCAGCGTGCGCATGAGAGAAGCACCCCGCCGCCGCTCGTCCTGGGACTTCAGGGCAACCGCCAGCGCCGCCGCCCGCACCTCGTTCTCCGCGGGCCTGCGCACCCGCGCAGGATTGTGCTTCTCGATGAACGCTGTTGTCGTATCTCCCGCCAGGAAGGCCGGGTGGCGCAGCGTGGCCACCAGGAAGTCGCGGTTCGTGGTCACCCCGTGGATTCGCGTTCGCTCCAGGACCCGCGCCAGCCGTAGAGCCGCCTCCGTCCGATTCGGCGCATGCACGATCACCTTCGCCAGCATCGGGTCGAAATGCACCGACACATCGGAACCTGTCTCGACGCCCGAGTCGAAGCGCGCGGGCGAATCCTTCGGCTCTTCCCACGCCAGTACGGTCCCCGTCGCCGGCAGAAAGCCGTTTGCCGGGTCCTCCGCGTAGAGCCGCGCCTCTATGGCGTGGCCCCTGATCGCCAGGTCCCCCTGGTGCACATCCAGCCGTTCGCCCTGCGCGACCCTGATCTGCTCGCGCACCAGGTCCAGCCCCGTGATCGCCTCCGTCACCGGGTGCTCCACCTGCAGGCGCGTGTTCACCTCCAGGAAGTAGAACTGACCGTTCGTGTCGAGCAGGAACTCCACCGTTCCCGCCGAGGTGTATCCGATTGCCTGCGCCGCCGTCACCGCCGCAAGCCCCATCTGCTCCCGCAGCTCCGGCGTCATCGCCGGCGAAGGCGCCTCCTCGATGATCTTCTGGTGCCGCCTCTGGATGGAACATTCCCGCTCGAAACAGTGGATGAGGTTCCCGTGCGAATCCCCCAGCACCTGGATCTCCACGTGCCGCGGCGCCTCCAGGTACCTCTCCAGGAACACGGTCCCGTTGCCGAATGCGCCCAGGGCCTCGCGCTGCGCCCCGGCCACCGCCTCCGCCAGTTCTGCTGTGCTGCGGACAATCCGCATTCCCTTGCCGCCGCCGCCGGCGGCCGCCTTCACCAGCACTGGCAGCCCGATCGGCGCCGCGATGGCCTGGAGATCGGCCGTCCCGTCCGCGGGAACTTCTGTGCTTGGCAGCGTTGGCACGCCCGCGGCCATCATCAGCCGCTTTGCCGCCAGCTTGTCGCCCATGGCAGCGATCGCCTCCGGCGATGGCCCAACCCAGGTGAGGCCCGCTTCCACAACCGCGCGCGCAAATCCCGCATTCTCCGAAAGGAACCCGTATCCCGGGTGGATGGCGTCCGCGCCAGACCTCCGCGCAGCATCGATCACCCTCGCCACGTCGAGGTACGTCTCCGCCGCCGTTGAGCCGCCCAGGGCGATAGCTTCATCCGCTTCGTGCACGAACGGGGCGTGCGAATCCGGGTCGGCGTAGATGGCAACCGTCTCGATCCCCATCTCACGGGCAGTGCGCATGATGCGCCGGGTAATTTCGCCGCGGTTTGCGACGAGCAGCCTGCTTATTCGCTTCATCGGGTCACATCCGGTAGACGCCGTACCCTGTGGTACCGCGAACTTCGTTGTTGTGGACGGCTGAGAGCGTCAGCCCAAGCACCGTGCGCGTGTCGCGCGGGTCGATGATCCCGTCATCAGCCACGCGCCCCGTGGCGAAAAGCGCCAGCGATTCCTTCTCGCTCCGGTCTTCCACCGCCGCCCGGATCTTCGCGTCTTCCTCTTCGTCGAAAGGCACACCCGCCCCGGCCGCCTGCCCACGGCGCACGATGGACATCACGCCCGCGAGCTGCTGCGGGCCCATCACGGCGATCTTCGCAATCGGCCAGCAGAATACGAACCGGGTGTTGTATGCCCGGCCGCTCATCCCGTAGTTGCCCGCCCCGTAGCTCGCCCCAACGATGATCGTAATGTGCGGCACGTTCGAATTGGAGACGGCGTTGATCATCTTCGAGCCGTTCTTCACAATCCCGCCCTCTTCGTAGATCCGCCCCACCATGTATCCCGTGATGTTCTGCAGGAAGATGATGGGCACGTCGACCTGGTTGCAGAGCTGGATGAACTGCGTCGCCTTCTCCGAAGAGTCCGAGAAAAGCACCCCGTTGTTCCCGATGATCCCCACCGGATAGCCGTGAATGGAGGCCCAGCCGGTCACCAGCGTGGTCCCGTACAGCGGCTTGAACTCCTCGAACCGCGAGCCATCGACAATCCGGGCAATCACCTCCCGGATATCGAACGGGACACGCAGGTCGGGCGAAGCCACTCCCAGCAGTTCCTCTGCATCGTAGAGCGGCGGGTCTGGCGGCATCGTCGGCCCGGGCCCTAGCTTCCGCCAGTTGTAGTGCGCGATTACCTGGCGCGCTTTCCGGATAGCCGCCAGCTCATCATCGACAAGATAGTCGGCCAGGCCCGACTTCGTGGCGTGCAGCTCGCCCCCACCAAGGTCCTCATCGTTCGATTCTTCCCCCGTCGCCATCTTCACCAGTGGCGGGCCACCCAGGAACACCTTCGACTTCCCGCGGATGAAGATGTTGTAGTCCGACATCCCCGGCTGGTACGCCCCGCCCGCCGTCGAACTGCCAAACACAATCGACATCGTCGGCGTTCGCATCGCCGAAAGCTCCGTGATGTCGTAGAAGAAACGCCCACTCTCGGCGAAGTGCGTCGTCTGCCGCGCCATTTCCGCCTCGGCCGAGTCCGTGGACCGGCGCAGGTCCGCTCCCGCCGACTCCACCATCTGGACGTAAGGGAGCCTGTTCTGCCGCGCCACTTCCAGCGCCCGCATGATCTTCTTGGCGGCGTAGGTCGTCATCGCGCCGCCTGCCACCGTCGGGTCGTTGCCCTGGATCATGCACTCGACCCCGGAGATCGTCCCGACCCCCATCGTCAGGCCACCGCCCACATTGAACTCCGAACCCCAGCCTGCCAGCGGGCTCATCTCCAGGAACGGCGTGTCCCGGTCGAGCAGCATCTCTATCCGTTCGCGGATGAGCATCTTCCCCCGCGAGCGGAGCCGCGCGATCGCGCGTTCGCCACCGCCCGCGCGGGCAAGCTCGAGCTGCGTCTCGATATAGGCGAGCTTCTCCAGCATCGCCACCCGGTTGGACTGGTACCCTTCTGACCTCGTGTCGAGGCGTGAACGCAGGACTTCCATTCCCACCCCCTCTACGAGGCCAATTCATACCGTGTTTTGCCCGTGAACGCCACTCGAAGGCGCTCCCCGGGGCCCGCTTCCGTCGCCGTCTCCCGGATGCCTTGCCCGATTCCCGGGCCACGAGTGCCCCCGGGCGGCCGGCGATGCTAACCTGTGCCCGCCCAGGAGGCCCCTGCATGACTCGCAACGCTCCGCCCATCGCCGCCACCCCCTCCACCGTCCCCGGCTACCGCGACCGCTGGCAATGGGACTCCTTCGCCTGGGGCACCCACTGCGTCGATTGCTACCCCGGCAACTGCCTCTATCGCGTCTACGTCCGCGACGGCAAGGTTCAACGGGAAGAAACGTCCGGCACGCTGCCCGTCCTCGTCCCCGGGGTCCCCGACCGCAACCCTATGGGCTGCCAGAAGGGCGCCGGCTGGTCGAGGACCCTGACCGGCGACGAGCGCGTCCTTTTTCCCCTGAAGCGAGCCGGGGAGCGGGGCGAGGGCCGCTGGCAGCGCGTCTCCTGGGATTCCGCCCTCGGCGAGATCGCCGATTCGATACTCGACACCATCGAGACCGAAGGCCCTGAATCGATCCTCCGCCTGACAAGCGCCGCCGAAGGCGGCATCACCGCCGGCTGGTCCGCCTCCAGGCTCTTTAGCGAACTCCTTGGCATCAACTCCACCGATATAAACGGCGACATCAACGACTTCTCCCACGGGCAGTTCATCACCTGGGGGAAGTTCCACAACGCCATCAGCCCCGAATCCAAGTTCCAGTCAGAGCTCATCCTCTTCTGGTACTCCAACCCCGCCTACACCGGCATCCCCCTATATCACTTCATCTCGGAAGCGCGTTACCGCGGCGCCGAGGTCGTCCTCATCGCCCCCGACTGCAGTCCCTCCCACTCCCACGCCGATTACTTCGTCCCCGTGAAGATCGGTTCCGACGCCGCCCTCGTCCTCTCCATGTGCCGCGTCATCCTCGATGAGGGCCTCTTCGACCCCATCTTCGTGCGCGAACAGACCGATCTGCCGCTCCTCGTCAGGCGCGACACCGGGCGCTTCCTCCGCGAAAGCGACTGCCGCGAAGGCGGCCGCGACAACCAGTTCTACTGGCTCGCCGGCGATGGAACCGTGCAGCCCGCCCCCCGCGACAGCCTCGCTTCGGCCGGCGCCTCCCCCCTTCTCAGCGGGTCCGCGCTCATCGAAACCAGGGATGGCGTCACCGTCGAGGCCGGGACGGTCTTCGACCTCCTCCGCGACCGCCTCTCTGGCTACGCCCCCGGAGCCGCCTCGGAAGCCTGCGGCGTCCACCCCGATGTCATCCGCATGCTTGCCCGAAAGGTTGCCTTGCGGCGCACCTTCGTGGAACGCGGCATGAGCCTTGTGAAGCACTACCACGGCGACCTGATGGAGCGTTCCATGCTCCTCCTCCTCGCCCTCACCGGGAACTGGGGGCGTACCGGCGCCGGCATGTGGAGCTGGTCCCTTGCCAACTTCGATGGCCCCAACATCATGAGCGCCAAGCAGGGCCCTGGAATCGAAGCCGCCGAGCGTGCCCTCGCCGGGCGCGAGCAGATGGTCGCCGGCATCCGCGCCGCCCTTCGCGCCGAGGACCCGGCAATGACCGATGAGGGAGCAGCCGTCGAGATGGCCGCCCGGCTCAGCAGCGCGGGCGCGATGCGCATGGTGCCCCCCGCCTTCTTCTGGTACTACCACTGCGGC
>JAANMY010001312.1_pt1 | contig 28910 bp, 28 predicted proteins | sample 7279691 | NCBI WGS metagenome assembly JAANMY01 (sample SAMN14094543, study PRJNA606508) | bioreactor metagenome | isolation source: A lab-scale SPAN reactor treating ammonium-rich wastewater day 388 | place: Ireland: Galway | collected 2018-02-07
TCGATCGTGCTGGTCGACCGCCCGATCGTCTACCTCTACCACCGCCACTGGCTGTGGGCCTACACGAACAGGCTCTCGGGGCTGCGCACGGTGCCCGACGGACTGGTGCGCCTGCAGGGGCTGAAGTTCAACTGAACGCACGCGCGCCGGCCCGGGCCCGCACGCCCGGAGCGGCGCGTCCGCCATGCAGGCCTACCTGCTGAGACGCGTCGGGACGATCCTCCCGACGCTCCTCTTCGTCACCGTCCTGATCTTCGGGTTGCAGCAACTCCTGCCCGGCGACCCCGCGGTGGTGCTCGCCGGCGAGGAGCGCGACCCGAGCGTCGTCGCCTACCTGCGCGCGAAGATGCACCTCGACGAGCCGCTGCCGGTGCGCTACGCCTACTGGCTCGGCGGCGTGGCGACCGGCGACCTCGGCGAGTCGCTGCGCATGCAGAAGCCGGTCACCGCGCTGATCGCCGAGAAGCTGCCGGTCACCCTCGAGCTCGCGTTCCTCGCGATCGTCATCGCGCTCTCGATCGGCATTCCCGCGGGCATCGTGTCGGCGATCTGCAAGAACCGCTGGCCCGACTACGTCGCGAACGCAGTGGCGCTGTGGGGGCTCTCGACGCCGAACTTCTGGCTCGGGATCATGATGATCCTGTTCTTCTCGGTCCAGCTCGGCTGGCTCCCCGCCTCGGGCTACGTGAGCCCGTTCGAGGACCTCTCCGCGAACCTCGCGGCGATGATCATGCCGGCCTTCGTGCTCGGCAACGCGATCGCCGCCGTGCTGATGCGCCACACGCGCAGCGCGATGCTGCAGGTCATGTCGTCGGACTACGTGCGCACGGCGCGCGCGAAGGGCCTCGACGAGCGCGTCGTCGTCATCAAGCACGCGCTGCGCAACGCGCTGACGCCGGTCGTGACGCTCGGCGCGCTGGAGCTGGGGACGCTCCTCTCCGGCGCGGTGCTGACCGAGCAGGTGTTCACGATCCCCGGCTTCGGCAAGCTGATCGTCGACGCGGTGTTCAACCGCGACTACGCGGTCGTGCAGGGCGTGGTGCTGTTCACGGCGACCGCGTACATCGCGCTCAACCTGCTCGCCGACATCGCGTACTTCCTCGTCAACCCGCGGCTTCGGGGCTGACCGTGGCGACGCTCGCGATCGACGCGCTGCCGCGCGAGGCGAGCCCCGGCCGCCGGGCGCTGCGCCGCCTCGGGAAGCGCCCCGCCGCGATGGTCGGCCTGGCGTTCGTCGTGTTCTTCGTCCTGCTCGCGGCCTTCGCGCCGTGGATCGCCCCGCACGACCCGCTCGCGACCTCCTGGTCGCTGGTGCGGAAAGCCCCCTCGTGGGCGCACTGGTTCGGCACCGACGAGATCGGCCGGGACGTCCTGTCGCGCGTCGTGTGGGGCGCGCGCGCCTCGCTCGCCGCGGGCGTCGTTTCGGTCGCGATCTCGATTTCGCTCGGCGTGCCGATCGGCCTCGTCGCCGGCTACGCGGGCCGCTGGCCCGACGCGCTCATCTCGCGCATGACCGACGCGATGCTCGCGACGCCGTTCCTGATCCTCGCGATCGCGCTCGCCGCGTTCCTGGGCCCGAGCCTCACCAACGCGATGATCGCGATCGGCATCTCGGCCACGCCGATCTTCATCCGCCTCACGCGCGCGCAGGTGCTGTCGGTGAAGGTCGAGGACTACATCGAGGCGGCGCGCGCGCTCGGGAATCCGCCGCTGCGGATCGCGGTGCGGCACATCCTGCCCAACGTCGTGCCGCCGCTGATCGTGCAGGGGACGCTGACGATCGCCGCCGCCGTCATCGCCGAGGCGAGCCTGTCGTTCCTGGGCCTCGGCCAGCAGCCGCCCGCCCCCTCCTGGGGCAGCATGCTCAATACCGCCAAGAACTACGTCGAGCAGGCGCCGTGGATGGCCGTGTGGCCCGGCCTGTCGATCTTCCTCCTGGTGCTCTCGTTCAACCTGCTGGGCGACGGCCTGCGCGACGCGCTCGATCCGCGGCACGCCTGACGCGGCGCCGCGCCGGCGGCGCGCGCCGATCAGGGCGGCTGCGGCCTGCGCCCGAGGAGTTGGTACATCCAGCCCAGCCCCGCGGCCGTGCCGGCGAGCGGGCGGTATTCGCAACCGACGTAACCGTCGTAGCGCAATTCGTCGAGCAGGCGGAAGATCCACTCGTAGTTGATCTCCCCGACGTTGGGCTCGTGGCGCCCGGGCACGCCCGCGATCTGGATGTGGCCGACGTGCGGCAGGTAGCGCCGCAGCTTCTCGGTGAGGTCGCCCTCGACGATCTGCGCGTGGTAGAGGTCGAACTGCACCTTGAGGTTCGCGGCGCCCGCCTCCTCGCGAATCGCGTGCGCCTCGGCCTGCGTGGACAGCAGGTAGCCGGGCATGTCGCGCGGGTTGAGCGGCTCGATCAGCACGGTCACTCCGAACGCGGCGGCCTCCTCGCAGGCGAACTTCAGGTGACGCACGTAGAGGCGTCGCCGCTGCTCCCGCTCGCGCGCGTCCGCGCCGTCGGGCATCACGCCGGCGAGCACGTGCAACCGACGACAGCGGAGTTCCTTCGCGTAGCGCAGCGCCATCGCGATCGACGCGGCGAACTCGTGTTCGCGTCCGGGCAGGCTCGCGAGCCCGCGGTCGCCGGAGGCGACGTCGCCCGGCGGCGCGTTGAAGAGCGCGATCTCGAGCCCGTGCTCCGCCGCGGCGGCCGCGATGTCGGCCGCCTGCCACTCGTACGGATAGGTGAACTCGACCGCGCGGAAGCCGGCGTGCGCCGCCTCGGCGAACCGTTCGAGGAACGGGACTTCGCCGAACAGGAACGACAGGTTCGCCGAGAATCGGGGCATCGATCGGTGTATCCGGGAAAGGGCCATGCCGGCGATCGCGGATGCTCGGGCGACCCGAGGCCGTCGACACCGCCGGCGCATGCGGCGGTGCCGCCACGCCATCGCAAAGCGCCGACGCCTGCGCTACAGTCCGGCAGCGCCCGTCCCGCATCGGGACGCCGCACCCACGCCCCAGTGTGCACGGCGCGTTCGCCGCGCGCAATGCCGAAGTGCCGTGCCGGGGCGCCTTCCCGCGTTCGATGACATCGCCTCCCCCAGCCGGCCGCCACGCCGGCCGCTACGCGACGAACGTCGGCGGCGAAGCGGTGGAACTCTTCGCCGACCGCGCGCTCCACTGGACCCGCGCGCGCACGCTGTTCGTCGCGGACGTGCATCTCGGCAAGGCCGCGGCGTTCCGCGCGGGCGGCGTCCCGGTGCCGCGCGGTTCGACCGCGAACGATCTCGCGCGCCTGGCCGCATTGATCGAAGCGAGCGGCGCCACGCGGCTCGTCGTGCTCGGCGACTTCCTGCACGCGAAGTCGGGCGTCGTGCCCGCGCTCGACACGGCGTTTCGCGCCTGGCGCGACGCGCATCGGTCGCTCGCGGTGACGCTCGTGCGCGGGAACCACGACGCGAACGCCGGCGATCCGCCCGCTGCGTGGGGTGTCGACGTCGTCGGCGAGCCCCACGCGCTGCCGCCGTTCCTCGCCTGCCACGCCCCCGTGTCCCCGCGCACCGGTTATGCGCTGTGCGGCCACGTCCATCCGGGCGTCCGCCTCGCCGGCCGCGCCGGTGGATCGGTGCGGCTGCCCTGCTTCGTGCTCGGCCGCCATCGCGCGATCCTGCCGGCCTTCGGACGGATGACCGGGCTCGCCATCGTCGCGCCCGCGCCCGACGAGACCATCGTCGCGATCGCGGGCAGCGAACTCTTCCGGTTGCCCCCCTGAGCCGATCCGTCCCGTGAGCCCCGCAGCGGCAGCACCATCGCATCGGCGCCCAATGCACAAGATCGCGCGTATCGTCGTCGCCAATCGTCGCCCCGCAGCGGCAACGCCATCGCATCGGCGCCCAATGCGCCGCCACCGGAAGCTCCGCCGCCTCTGTCCTCTGACTTCTGACTCCTGACTCCTGAATGCTGCGCCGCAGCGCGCCATGCACCATGCCGATGCTGTCGCATCGGCGCAACGTCGCACGCCTCCCGACGAACGGTCGGGCCGTGGGACAACCCGGTGGACAACGCCGGGAAAAGTCCGGGACACGCCCTCCGGCACCCCTGCAATGGCCTGAATCGCTTGTCGTTTCGCGCGACTCCGATTGTGGACGATATTCGCCTTGCGAAATCGCCGCTCCCCCACTAAGCTTGGTGTTGATCCGCCACTTGAACACAAGATATGGTAGATTCTGATTCATAAGCGGAATCCCGGGCGCTCCCGGCGCCGGCCGTGACCGACCGGGAAACGCGAGCGGGGCAAACGGCGGGACCCCTCGGAATGCCGCGACGGGCGCGGGTTGACGGGAATGCCCCCGGTCCGAGCCGACGGCCGTCCGCCCAACGACAACGACGAGTTTCACAGGAGAGGCACCCATGTCCATCGCTGCCCCGGCACCCGTCCCCGCAGCACAGCATCCGATTCCGACGCGTGACCTGATCGTGGGCGAAGCAGGCAGTTCGATGGCGACCGGCAGCGACCCCCGCTTCTCGCAGTACAAGGTGATCCGCCGCAACGGCGCGGTCGTGGGCTTCGAGCCGTCGAAGATCTCGATCGCGATGACCAAGGCGTTCCTCGCGGTGAACGGCGGGCAGAGCGCGGCGTCGGCGCGCGTGCGCGAGCAGGTCGCGAACCTCACCGAGTCGGTCGTCGCCGCGCTCGTGAAGCGCAAGCCCGAAGGCGGCGCGATCCACATCGAGGAGATCCAGGACCAGGTCGAACTCGCGCTGATGCGCGGCGGCGAGCACGAGGCCGCCCGTGCCTACGTCCTCTACCGCGAGAAGCGCGCGCAGGAGCGCGCCGCGAAGCACGATGTGCAGGCCAGGACGCACGACGCCGACCTCCACGTGGTCGAGAACGGTCAGCGGCGCAAGCTCGACCTCGCGCGCCTGACCGCGCTCGTCAAGTCGTCCTGCGAGGGACTGCCCGACGCCGACCCGGAACGCATCCTGAAGGCGACGCTCAAGGACCTCTACGACGGCGTGCCGATCGAGGAGGTCCGCAAGTCGGTCGTGCTCGCCGCGCGGACGCTGATCGAGAAGGACCCGGCGTACTCGTACGTCACCGCGCGCCTCCTGCTCGACTCGCTGCGCCACGAGGCGCTCGGCGAGGAGGCGACGCAGGCCGACATGGCGGCGCGCTACCCCGAGGCGTTCCCGCAGTTCGTCAAGCACGGCGTGAAGATCGGGCTCCTGAACGAGGCGCTGCTGCAGTTCGATCTGAAGAAGGTGGGCGCGGCGCTCAAGCCGGAGCGCGATCTCCAGTTCGGCTACCTCGGCCTGCAGACGCTCTACGACCGCTACTTCCTCGTCGACCAGTACGCGGAGTACGGGAATGCGGGCCGCCGCTTCGAACTGCCGCAGTGGTTCTTCATGCGCGTCGCCATGGGCCTCGCGCTGAACGAAGTCCAGCGCGAGGCGCGCGCGATCGAGTTCTACGACGTGCTGTCGACCTTCGATTTCATGTCGAGCACGCCGACGCTCTTCAACTCGGGCACGCACCGCTCGCAGCTCTCGTCGTGCTACCTGACGACCGTCTCCGACGACCTGGACGGCATCTACGAGGCGATCAAGGAGAACGCGCTGCTCTCCAAGTTCGCCGGCGGGCTCGGCAACGACTGGACCAACGTCCGGGCGATGGGCTCGCACATCAAGGGCACCAACGGCAAGAGCCAGGGCGTGGTGCCGTTCCTCAAGGTCGTGAACGACACCGCGGTCGCCGTCAACCAGGGCGGCAAGCGCAAGGGCGCGGTCTGCACCTACCTCGAGAGCTGGCACCTCGACATCGAGGAGTTCCTCGAACTGCGCAAGAACACCGGCGACGACCGCCGCCGCACGCACGACATGAACACGGCGAACTGGATTCCCGACCTGTTCATGAAACGCGTGATGGAGGGCGGCGACTGGACGCTCTTCTCGCCCTCGGACTGCCCCGACCTCCACGACAAGTTCGGCCACGCGTTCGAGGAAGCGTACAAGCGTCACGAGGACCGCGCGGCGCGCGGCGAACTGAAGCTCCACAAGAAGATCCCCGCGGTCCAGCTCTGGCGCAAGATGCTCTCGATGCTCTTCGAGACCGGGCACCCCTGGATCACGTTCAAGGACGCCTGCAACGTTCGCTCGCCGCAGCAGCACGTCGGCACGGTCCACTCGAGCAACCTCTGCACCGAGATCACGCTCAACACGAGCGAGACGGAGATCGCGGTGTGCAACCTGGGCTCGGTGAACCTGTTCGCCCACATGGTCCGCCAGGGCGATCGCTACGTCCTCGACCAGGCGAAGCTCGCGAAGACGATCGCGACCGCGATGCGCATGCTCGACAACGTGATCGACATCAACTACTACGCGGTCGCGAAGGCGCGCAACTCGAACCTCAAGCACCGGCCGGTGGGGCTCGGCATCATGGGTTTCCAGGACTGCCTGCACCTCTTGCGCGTTCCCTACGCGTCGCAGGAGGCGCTCGCCTTCGCCGATTCCTCGATGGAGGCGGTCTGCTACCACGCCTATTGGGCCTCCACCGCGCTCGCCGAAGAGCGCGGCCGCTACAGCTCGTACGCGGGGAGCCTCTGGGACCGCGGCATCCTGCCGCAGGACTCGCTCAAGCTCCTGCGCGAGGAACGCGGCGGCTACGTGGACATCGACGAGAGTTCGTCGATGGACTGGACCGCGCTGCGCGGGCGCATCAAGGCGCACGGGATGCGCAACAGCAACTGCGTGGCGATCGCGCCGACCGCGACGATCTCCAACGTCGTCGGCGTCGCGGCGTCGATCGAGCCCGAGTACCAGAACATCTACGTCAAGAGCAACCTGTCGGGCGAGTTCACCGTCGTCAACGAGCAGCTCGTCGCCGACCTGAAGGCGCTCGACCTGTGGGACGACGTGATGGTCGCCGACCTCAAGTACTTCGACGGCTCGCTCGCGAAGATCGACCGCGTGCCCGCGGATCTCCGCACGCTGTACGCGACGGCCTTCGAGATCGAGCCGGCGTGGATCGTCGAGGCCGGCGCGCGCCGGCAGAAGTGGATCGACCAGGCGCAGAGCCTCAACATCTACATGGCGGGCGCGTCGGGCAAGAAGCTCGACGAGACCTACAAGCTCGCGTGGGTGCGCGGGCTCAAGACGACGTACTACCTGCGCTCGCTCGCGGCCACCTCGGCCGAGAAGTCGACCGGCAAGGGCGGCGAACTGAACGCGGTGCCCGCGTCGGGAGGCATGCCCGCCGCGTCCGCGTCCTCGTCGATCCGGGCGAGCGCGGCCGCGAATTCGAAGCAGCCGGTGGCCGAGATCGACGCGCCGAAGTTCTGCGCGATCGACGATCCCGGCTGCGAGGCATGCCAGTGATTCCCCGTCGCGGACCCGGTGCGTGTCCGGGCCCGCGGATCGAGGAGCAGCATCGGTGATCCGCCGAAGCGACCCGGCGACCGACAGCACCGTCGCCGGGCGCGCGTGCGGAGAAGGTGGCGCGGAACCTGGGCACGAAGGACCGCGCGAGGCAGGCACCGAGGACCACGAGGGCGCGAACCCGGACAGGAAACCGTGAAGGACGACGCGCACGACAGGACCTCCCCGAGGGGGACCGACGGCGAGAACGCCGCGGCGCCCCTGTCGCAGCACCGGAAGCGCGCGGAACGCCGCGCCGCGCGACGGTGGGCTCCGGAAGCGTCCGCCCGGCCAGGCGGACGCGCGGTGCGTTCGTCAACTTCACGAAAGGAGTCCCCCTTGGCGCGCTACGAACACGTGCAGCGACAGGTCGTCGACGCACGCTATCTTGGCGATTACAAGGTGTATCTGGAGTTCAACGACGGGCGCAAGGGTGTCGTCGATCTCTCCGACGAGCTGTACGGCGAGGAGATGACGCCCCTGCGCGATCGGCACCGGTTCTCGCAGGTGTACCTGGACAAGGGTCTCGCGACGCTCGCGTGGCACGATGGCCAGGACTTCGCCCCCGAGTTCCTGTACGAGCGACTGAAGGCGATGCACTGACCGCTCGCCTGCCCCGCCCCGCCTCCCGCCTCACCCCGGGAGGCGGGAACGGGTTCAAGCACCACCCAGGAGCCATCACGACATGCAAACCCTCTCCTTCGACGACGACCTGCCCCCGCCCACCGTGCCGGAGCCGAAGCCGCGCACGGCGGAGACGATCCGCGCACAAGTCGCCGGCGGCATCCTCGCCCGCGGCGAACCGGTGCAGGACTTCGACGTCGAGCATCAGGTCGCGCACGGCAGCACCGCGCGCGTGCGCGTCGAGGACAAGCGCGTCATCAACGGCACGGCCGACGTCAACCAGCTCGTGCCGTTCAAGTACCGCTGGGCCTGGGAGAAGTACCTCGCCGGCTGCGCGAACCACTGGATGCCGCAAGAGATCAACATGCAGCGCGACATCGAGCTGTGGAAGAACCCGCAGGGGCTGACCGACGACGAGCGCCTGATCGTCAAGCGCAACCTCGGCTTCTTCGTCACCGCCGACAGCCTCGCCGCGAACAACATCGTGCTCGGCACCTACCGCCACATCACCGCGCCCGAGTGCCGCCAGTACCTCCTGCGCCAGGCGTTCGAGGAGGCGATCCACACGCACGCCTACCAGTACATCGTCGAGAGCCTGGGCCTGGACGAGGGCGAGATCTTCAACGCCTACCACGAGATCGCGTCGATCCGCGACAAGGACGAGTTCCTGATCCCGTTCATCGAGACCTTGACCAACCCGGCATTTCGCACCGGCACCCCCGAGGCCGACCAGCAACTGCTGCGCAGCCTCATCGTCTTCGCCTGCATCATGGAGGGGCTGTTCTTCTACGTCGGCTTCGTGCAGATCCTCGCGATGGGCCGCCAGAACAAGATGACCGGCAGCTCCGAGCAGTACCAGTACATCCTGCGCGACGAGTCGATGCACTGCAACTTCGGCATCGACCTCATCAACACGATCAAGCTCGAGAATCCGCACCTGTGGACGCCCGAGTTCCGCGACGAGATCGCGGAGCTGATGAAGAAGGGCGTCGAACTCGAGTACCGCTACGCCGAGGACACGATGCCGCGCGGCGTGCTGGGATTGAACGCGCCGATGTTCAAGGAGTACCTGCGCTTCATCGCGAACCGCCGCTGCCAGCAGATCGGCCTCGACCCGCTGTTCCCGAAGGCCGACAACCCGTTCCCGTGGATGGCCGAGATGATCGACTTGAAGAAGGAGAAGAACTTCTTCGAGACGCGGGTCACCGAGTACCAGACCGGCGGGGCGTTGAGCTGGGACTAGGCAGGGTCGGAGCCGTCGTTGCCGCAGCGGCTCCGATCGGCTTCCCGAAGCGCATCGCGCAGCGGGAGGCCCTCACCGAAACGACTCGTTCGAACGTCGCAAGGATCTCCGCACGCCCGTGCGGAGTCGCACTACGGCGTCGGCCCCACCCGCCGCACCCGTCGCCGCATCGCGAAGATTCCCCCGAGGCCGAGGAGCCCCGACAGCGCGAACGCCGCCCATTCGGACAGGGTCGGCACCGGCTGGTGGCTGATCGGCATCACCGTCACCGGACAGCCGCCCTCGTAGGGAGTCGGGTCGGTCCACGCATCGACGGCCATCTGCACCCCGCCGGCGGCGTCGCCGAAACTCCTGGCGTCGTCGTAAAAGACGTTATTGATGTCGTTGAGGAACCACTCGATCGGAGGCACGGGAGCGAAGCCCACGGTCGAGTACGTGCCTACATTCGGGAATGTGGACACCAACGAACTGAAGTTGGAGGCGAGCGCCCCTCCGGCGTCGGTCGTGATCGCGCCGGCGGCAGAAAGCGTCCCCTGCGTCATCGAGAGGTCCTGCACGAACCTGACGTTCTCGAGATAGTTCATCGTCCAGATGATGCATGTCAGGTGCGATTGGTCCCAGGTCTGGTTCGCTGCCGAGACGCCGCCGTTGTCGAACACGAGTCGCACCGTGTACCCTTGCCCAGTCTGGATCTCGGGGAAGGCGCTCAAGGATACTTGCCCGAGGTACTCGATCGAGTACGGCGCCGCGATCGCGGAGACGGAGATTGCGGACGACACGATCGCGATCGCGACACGCATCGCGATCGTGGGCGACTTGCGATGACGCATGACTCCCTCCCTTACCGTTTCGACGACCCGGTTTCCACCAACTGTACACATTGCCCACTCGCCTGACAATGACGCCAGTGTCGCCGCACGTCCAGGGGGCGACCGGCGGCTGGACGGGAACTCCGAACCCACCGCGAAGCTGCGGGTCCGCGTACCATGGCCCACCGACCCGATGGACCGACCATGCCGCGCCTTCGAACGCTCGCCCTGCCCTTCGCCGTCCTCCTGCTGTTGGCCATCGCCACGGGCTGCGCCGGACCCGGACCCTCGCCCGCTTCGCTGCCGAACGAGAGCCTGCTGGCCGCGGCGGGATTCAAGACGATCGCCGCCGACACGCCGGAGCGCAAGCGCCATCTGGAAACACTGCAGCCGGACTACGTCACCGCGGTGCAGCTGACCGGCGAGCACTACTACGTGTACCCGGACATGGCGAAGAGCCTGCTCTACGTCGGCACGCCGAAGGAGTACCAGGCCTACCTCGCCCTTCGGACCAGGGACGGCCTTCCCAGCCCGCAGCCGCAGAACTGGGATGCCGCGCAGGCGAGCCGGTACATGGCCGCGCAGGACCAGAAGATGGCGAAGATCAACACCCAGGATGCGTCGATCCCGTCGTGGGCGATCTGGCCTCCGTTCGGCGGATTGGGGTGGGTGCCCTGAGTGGGCCCTGACCCCAGGCGTCTCCCGGTCCAGCGCGCCAGGCCCTCCCCGCCCCGACCGCCCTCGCGCTGCGCCTCGCCTCGTTGCCGGATGATCGCGCCATCGAACCCGGGGGTGGCTCCGGCCGCCCGGAGACCGCGATGATCAAGGTGAACTTCGGCTCAGGACCGTTCCCGCACGAGGGGTGGATCAACGTCGACCTCGACGCCGCGTGTCGGCCCGACGTCGTGGCGGACCTCGGGCGCGGACTGCCGTTCGGAAGCGCGACCGTCGACTTCGTGCTGTGCGACCACGCGATCTCGTGCATCGGGCTCGAAGCGACGCGCTCGTTCCTGGCGGAGTGCCGGCGGATCCTGAAGCCGGACGGCGCGATGCGGCTGCTCACGCCTGACCTCACGGAACTCGCGCGCCTCTACCTCGAGCGGCCGAACCGTCTCGTCGACCTGTGGAACGCGACCGTCGGTGTGCCGCTCGCCACCGGAAGCGCGTGCGAGGTCTTCAACCTCGCGCTCGAGATCCAGTGCCGATTCCAGTTCGACGGGCCGACGCTGGCCGCGCTCGCGGGCGAGGCCGGCTTCGACATCGCGCCGGTCGAATTCCGCCGCAGCCGCCACCCGGAACTCGCCGGTCTCGACGTGCGGCCGCCCGACCAGAGCGTGACGATGAGCTACGAGCTCCACCCGTCCGGCCGGACAGTTCAATGGGGTCAGACTCCCATGGATCCCGACGACGCCCCCGTCACGGCCTCGTCCCCGCGCTCAGCTCCTCGATCACCGCGAGCCTGATGTCGCGCCGCTCGACGATGTCGCGCACGCCCGGATTCTTGCGCGTGAGGTACGCCATGTTCGTCTCCCCGCCGGTGAGCAGGAAATCGTTCAGCGCGACCGTGTAGCGCCGCGCGGGATCGATGGGCGTGCCGCCGACGATCCAGGTCGCGCCCGCGCGCTTCGCACCGAGTACCTGAAGGAAACCGCCGGTGCCCTCGTTGTTGATGCCGGTGTCGAGGACGCGCGCGAGCAGCGCGCCGTCGAAGCTCGCGCGCACGACCTTCCCGCCGAACGGCAGGATGCGGATCACGTCGTACTCGGTGACCGGGCCCGGCGGAACCACGTCGTCGATACGCACCGACCCGGCGTTGAAGAACGCGACGTCGACCGGACCGGCCTCGCGCGCGATCGCCGCGGCGATCAGGTCGGTGAGCTTGCCGGGCCGGTTGCGCACCGTGGCCTCGCGTCCGTCGAGCGGCACGCCGATCGTCGCGACGACGGCCTCCGGCTTGAAACCTTCGCGGCGGAAGCCCTCGAAGCCGCGCTCGACCCACGCCTTCGCGAGCGCGTCGACCGCCGGATCGGAGGGAATGGTGTCGTCGATCACCTCGAGGCGCGTCGACACCGACGGCCGCGCGCCGCTCGCGCCGAAGGCGAGCGTCACGACCGCGAGCGAGCGCACGTTGGCGTCCGCCTTCACGATCGGCACGAAACGCGGGCCCCGGTGGAGCACGAAGTTCTCGTGCTCGTGTCCGCCCAGCACGAGGTCGATGCCGGGGACGGCCTCGACGAACTCGGCGTCCTGTTCGAGCGAGAGGTGCGTCAGCGCGACGATCGCGTCGACCTCGCCGGCGAGCTTCGCCACTTCCTCCTTCGCGGCGACGATCCCGTCGCGGTAGGCGACCCAGTCCTTCCTCGTCGAGTCGATCGTGACGCCGATGAGCCCGATCCGCACGGTCCGTCCGTCGACGGTCACCGGCACGATCGCGGAGGTCGGCACGCCGGGAAACGGCTGCCCCGCGGCGTCGGTGACATTGGTCGAGACGATGCGGAACTTCGCCTGCGTGAGGTGCGCGCGAAACTGCGCGGCCGACACGTCGAACTCGTGATTGCCCAACGTCGCCCATTCGACCCCGGTCGCGTTCAGCACGTCGACCATCTGCCGCCCGGCGAGCCGCTCGCCGTCGACCCTCGCGGTGCCGAGCGCGGAGGGCGACAGGTAGTCGCCGCCGAGCGTCACGAGCACCGGCGCCCCGCCTGCCTTCAGCCGCTTGATCACGGTCGCGACACGTGCGGGGCCGCCGGACTTGCCGCCTTCCACCGGCACGATCTCGTAGATGTCGTTCAGGTGGACGAACGTGACTGCGAGCGGCTTTCCCGGCGCCTCGGGCGCCGAGGACATCGGCGCGCAGGCGGACAGCGCCCAAAGGAGGATGATCGCGCCCGCCCGCAGCGTCCGTCGAATTCGTCGCATCGCCGCCTCTCCCCATGACCGCGCCGTTCGCGCGCCGAACAGTGTACGGGCATGGGCGCGGCAGGGCCGCTCACGGGAATCGCGGCCGGGGATCGGTTCGGGACCACTCCCCCTCCCGATCCCGACGGGAAAGCGTAAGTCCGACCACCCGTGCGCCGACCCATCCGGCAACGGCACGACGACCGCCCGGTGGCGGCATCCGACGACGATGAAAGACCGGAAGCTGCGGGCACGGGTGTTCCTGCAGCGGCTCGCGCAACCGACCTGCGCCTGCATGCTCGGCATGTCGGCGCCGACGTTCGTCGCGCTCGCGAGTCTGCCGCACTGGAAGATCGCGCTGCAGACCGGCGTGGGCACCGGCGTGCTCGCGCTCGTCCTGACGTTCACGCCCGCTGCCCGGCTGTTCGGGAACCGCTACGGCAATGCGGGCGTCATGGGCGTACTGACTGCGCTCGCCGACGCGTGGTCGCATCCGGGGCATTTCGGCTTCCCTTACGCGGAAGCGATCGTGACCGGCATCGTGTCGGGCCTCCTCGTGCTGGCGACCTCGTACCTCGCCGAGGACCGCGCGCGTCGCGTGCGCGCCGCGTGGGCGTGGATTTGGGGAGCGAAGGCGCCATCCTGACACCGCCCACGATCGCTCCCTCGGCGCGTTGCCCCCGCTATGCGGCCAGGGCAAAGCGAACCCGGACGAGGAGCGCCGCCGCCACCACGAACATCGCCGCCGCCGCGCCGGCGAGCGAGGCGTGGATGCCGACCGCCGCGCCTGCCACGCCGACGGAGATGCCGCTGAACGTGCGCATCCCGAGCGACGCCGTGTTGTAGAGGCCGATCACCCGGCCGCGCGCGGCGAGCGGCGCGTGGATCTGGACCAGCGCCTGCGCCATGCTGGCGAACGCGAGCTCGAAGAACCCGGCCACGAAGAGCGCCGCCACGGCGAAGGTGAAGTGCGTCGCCAGCGCGAACGCGGCGAGCGAACCGCACCAGGCGATCGCCAGCACCAGCGCGGTCGCAGGTCCCATGCGCAAGAGCGAGCCGCTCTCCAGCACGACGCCGGCGACGAGCGCTCCGGCGGCGTCCGCCGCGAGCAGCATGCTGTAGCGCCATCCCGCGTCGCCCTGCCCGAGGTCGTGCGCGAACTCCGGCATCTGCGCCTGGTAGCTGTTGCCGACGAGGAACGACGCGGCCGCGGCGAGCAGGATCATCGGGACGAGAACGCGGTGGCCGCGGATCTCCCGGATCGTCAGCACGATGTCCGCGAAACCGCGCACCGCGCGCGGCGGCGCGGAAGGCTCCTTGCGAAAGCGCGGGCCGTAGCGCGCACGGGCGAGCCACACGATCGCCGGCAGGTAGAAGAGCGCGTTGACGAAGATGCCGTTGGCCGGTCCGAGCGCGAGCATCAGGACGCCGCCGATCGCGGGGCCCACCAGGAAGCCCAGGTAGCGCGCCGTCGCGTTCAAGCGCACCGCGCTCGGCAGCTCGTCGCGCGAGACGATGTCGTAGAGCAGGAGCTGGCTCGCCGTCTGCCAGAACACGCCCGCTGCGCCGTGGAGCACGAGGAGCAGCACCGCGTGCCACAGTTCGAGCGTGTCGGTCGCGAAAAACCAGCCCCAACCCACCGACGCCGCGATGAACATGACCATGCCGAGCTGGATCATCCGGCGCGGGTCGACGCGCTCGGCGATCGCCCCCACCGGCACCGAGAACAGCAGGTACGGCGCCCAGTGCGAGATCACCGCGAAGCCGCCGAGCGCCGGGGATTGGAACTTCTGGAAGATCACCCAGTAGCTGATGACGTGCTCGACGTTGTCCGCCATCATCGCCAGCGCGTAGGTGCCGACGAAGGCGCGAAACCCGGGGTGGCGCAGCGCCGCGAACGAACGCGACGCGCCCGCCGCCTGCCCGGTCGTGCCCGAGGTCATCGTGCGGCGGAACGGAACGGAGACGGATGCCGCGGCGCGACTGGCGCGGCGCGATGCGCGCAGCGCCCCGGGCCGCCGACCGCCGGGCGGCCCTTCGCCGGCGCTGCCGTCACGACCCGAACTTCCCCGCCTGGAAGTCGTTGACCGCCGCGATGATCTCGTCCTTCGTGTTCATCACGAAGGGGCCGTACTGCGCGATCGGCTCGTGCAGCGGCTTGCCTGCCACGAGGATCGCGCGCGAGGCCGCGACCGCCCGGAACTGCACGCCGTCGCTGCCCGCGTCGTTCGCGAAGATCGCCATCCGCTCGGAGGGCACGTCCGCGCCGAGCACCTGCAGCGCGCCGCGGTAGACGTAGACGAAGGCGTTGTGCGTGGACGGCAGCGACTGCGCGAACACCGCGCCCGACGGCAGGTCGAGGTCGAGGTAGAGGGGTTCGGTCACCTCGCGCGTCATCGCGCCGGCGACGCCGTGGCTCGCGCCTGCGATGACCCGCACCGTCACGCCTTCCTCCGTGGTGAACGCGGGAATCTCGTCCTTCGCGATGTCGCGGTACCACGGCGCGCGCATCTTGTCCTTCGCCGGCAGGTTCAACCACAACTGGAAGCCCTCCAGCCGGCCGCGCTCCTGCTCGGGCAGTTCGGAATGCACGATGCCGCGCCCCGCGGTCATCCACTGCACGCCCCCCTCGGAGAGCAGGCCCTCGTGGCCCGCGTTGTCGCGGTGGCGCATCCGGCCGGCGAGCATCGTGGTGATCGTCTCGAAGCCTCGGTGCGGGTGGTCGGGAAAACCGGCGACGTAATCGTCCGGGTTGTCGGTCCCGAACGCGTCGAGCAGCAGGAACGGGTCGAGGCGCCGCTGCAGCGGCTGCGCGAGCACGCGCGTGAGCTTCACGCCCGCGCCGTCGCTCGTCGCCTGGCCGGCGACGATGCGCTCGACCGCGCGCGGGACCGCGACGGATTCAGGCTCGATCGGGTGCGTCTTCATGGCGTCGTTCGCGAGCGAAAGACTATCACGACCGCACCAACGCCGGCCGATGCCTCCGCCCCGCTCGATCAACGCATCGCGCCCCCGAAACCCCACCGCACGCATGGACAAGCGGCGGCGGCGTGCGAAGAGCGCGCGCCGGAGCCGGAGCATTCACCCGTCGCGCCGGTCGGCCCGCCGTCGCTACTTGCACTTGCCGGCGCGAAACTCGTCCAGCTTGCAGAACCGCACGTCCCGCTCGCCCGCGTCGCAGGCCTTGCGCGCGCGGGCGCCTTCAGGCGATCGCGTCGCGGCCCCGCCCGCGGCGATCGGCGCCACCGTCTTGATGAGTTCCGCGACCGCCTTGATCTCGTCCGCGCCTGAGGGCTCGGTGTTGAGCGTGACCTCGGACAGGTTGCCCGACGCGTTGAACTTGACGACGAACCCGGTCTTGGTGAACGGCATCGCCTCGACGTTCAGGTAGTGCCGGTCGCCGGTCGGCAGCAGCACCGTCTCGAAGAACTGCGCATCGTCGCAGCCCGCGTCGTCGGCCTTCGCCGAGCGGTCGTGCCAGCCGGTCTTCACGTAGACCTCCGGCACGCTGAACGGCAGGCCCTTCTCCGGTTCGACGTAGCCCTCCCGGTAGACCGACAGCCGCGACGCGCAGCCGCCGAGGATCGCCGGTAGGAGGACCGCGAGTGCAAGGGCCGCGCAGGTTCTCATCGTGCCTCCGTCGTCATCGGCGTCAGGCGCCCAGCGCCCGGTGGTAGGTGTCGAGGAAGGCGTCCCACCCGCCCTGCTTCGCGAAGTCGAGCTTCGCGTAGAGCGGCGAGACGCGCGCCTCGGGGAAATGGATCGACAGCCCGGTGGAGTTCGCGACCGAGGCGCCCTTCGATCCCGATGCGATCACGGCGCCGTCGACCGCGGCGCGCACGATGCCGCAGGCGTCCGCGACGGCGACGCCCGTGTCATGCGCCTCGAGACGCTCGCACAGGTGCGCGAGGTCGACGTAGTCCTTCGTGTCGTAGTGCTGCGTCGAGCGCCGCGCCCGCACGATCGCGACGAGCGTCGCGGGATGCGCGCAGCCCGCGGAGAGCGCGCGGGCGAGCCCGTCCACCGCGTGGCGCAGGTCGGACATGCGCGAGAGGTCGAGCGCGGACTGGGTGACGACGTCGCGCGCGCGGTACGACGCGAGGTAGGCCTCGACGATCGCCGCACCCAGCTCACGCGCGGTCATCGACGGCTTCGCCGCGAGTCTCGCGAGGATCGCGGCGTAGGGCCACCCGTCCCCGGGCTCGAGTTCCTCGGAGCCGACCTGCACGTCGACCGCGGCGCGCACCTGGTAGGCGACCTCGACCATCGCCATCAGGCAGGCATCCATGCCGAGGACGTCGATGCGCCGCCCGAGCTTCGCCTTCACCTTCGCGACGACGCGCTTCAGTTCCAGGCTGTCGAGGAAGTCGCGCGCGCTGTCGTCGAACAGGATCGCACGCGCGTCGGCCGCCTTCGCGACGCTGGTCGCGAAGACCGTGCGCCGCCAACGGCCACCGGCACGCGCGATGTCGGCGGCGAGCACCCGGCCCGCACGCCTCGATCGGCCCGGCGTCGATCCGGATCCACGCCGTCGGAGCGCCCTGCGGTAGAGGTCGGTGTCGTCCCAGCCTGCGCCGTGGTTCCACAGCACGACGAGCGTGCGCTCGGAGGGGAAGGTTCCGGCGCCCCACAGCAGGAAATCCTCGAGGACCGCGGGATCGCCGGTGTTGGTTTCGCCGAGCGAGCCGACGCGATCCTGCGCGAGCGTCGTCCCGTTGCGCAGGTGGTAGCGATGGGTTCGGCCGGTTTCGCCCGCACGGTCGAACTGCGCGACGACGTCGACGTCGTCGGTGGACCCGACCGACTTCATCTCGTCCAGGTCATCCGCCCCCGCGGCGTCGAGGTCGTTGTCGCCGCCGAGGTAGACGAGGACCGTCCACGCCTTCTTCGACCCTCGCGCACGCGCGCGGCCGGGCGCGGAGTCTCTCGTCGTGCGGCTGGCGGTCATCGTGCCTCCCCTGTGCGCGCGGCCAGCGCGACCTCGCGCCGTTCGAAGGCGGCGCGTACTGTACTGCACAACATGTACGACGGTAGGCGCCCGGCCCGGGGAAGTCAAGGGCGCGCCGACACGCGGACGAGGTTCAAGGAGCCCGCGTATCGCGACGCTCATGCATGTGGCGCATGGGTATGGCCTCCGCGAATTCGCTCAGCGCATCTCCTCCCAGGCGAAACCCTCGCGCGCAACGAGCGCGTTCGCCGCCTCCGGGCCCATCGTGCCCGCGGCGTAACGCAGCGGGCCGCGCGCCGCCGCGTCCTCGCGCGCCCAGGCAACGAGCACGGGCTCGACCCAGCGCCACGCCTCCTCCTGCTCGTCGCTGCGCACGAACAGGTTGCGCCGACCGGCGATCGCGTCGAGCAGCAGGCGCTCGTAGGCGCCGACGCGCGCCTGGCCGAACGCCTTGTCGAAGTCGAGGTCGAGGAACACCGGGGCGAGTTCCTCGCCCACCGACGAGCCCCTGGCCGCCGAAAGGTGCAGTTCGAGCCCGTCCTCCGGTTGCAGCTTGATCACCAGTTTGTTGGGACGATTCGCGCCGGGGAAGATCGCGTGCGGGGCCGGGCGGAACGCCACGACGATCTCGGCGCTGCGCGCGGCGAGCCGCTTGCCGGTGCGCAGGAAGAACGGCACCCCCGCCCAACGCCAGTTCCGCACCTCGGCCCGCAGCGCCACGAAGGTCTCCGTGCGGCTCTCGCGCGGCACCTTGCGTTCGTCCGTGTAGCCCGGCACGCGGACGCCGTCGACGACGCCCGCACCGTACTGTCCCCGCACGACATCGCGCACTGCGGATGCCTCGTCGAACGGCGCGAGCGCGCGCAGCACCTCGAGCTTCCTCGCGTGGAGATCGTCGGGCGTGAGCCGCGACGGAGGCTCCATCGCGATCATCGACAGCAGTTGCAGCGCGTGGTTCTGGATCATGTCGCGCAACGCGCCGGCGCCGTCGTAGAAGTCGCCGCGCGTGCCGACGCCGATCGACTCGGCGATCGTGATCTGGACGTTGGCGACGCACTCGCGCCGCCACAGCGGCTCGAACAGGACGTTGCCGAAGCGCAGCGCGAGGAGGTTCTGCACCGCGGGCTTGCCGAGATAGTGGTCGATGCGCAGCGCCTGCGCCTCGTCGAACACGCTGCCCACGACCCGGTTGATCGCGCGCGCGCTCGCGAGGTCGTGGCCGAGCGGCTTCTCGAGCACCACGCGCGCGTTCGGGCCGTTCAGTCCGGCGCGGCCGACTTCGCCGCAGACGATCGGGAACAGGTGCGGACCGGTCGCGAGGTAGAACACGACCGCGTCCGCGGCCCCGCCGCGCCCGGCCGTACCGGACGCGAGCCACGCCGCGAGCCGCGCGTAGTCGCCGGGCCGCGCGAGGTCGAGTTCGAGGAAATGGACGAGGGCGGCGAAGCGCTCGAACTCGCCGTCGACCGGGCGCTTGCCCTCGTCGACGTCGCGGAAGCGTTCCCACAGCCACCGGCGGTAGTCGTCGTCGCGCCACGCGCTGCGCCCGACGGCGAGGATCCGCCCGCCCGGGGGCAGCGTGCCGTGCCGGTGCGCCTGGAAGAGCGCCGGCATGAGCTTCCGCCACGCGAGATCGCCGGTGCCGCCGAAGAGGACGAGATCGAAGGACATGACGCCCGGACCCGCCATGAGCCAGCGGGTCCGGGAGCGCGCATTCTTCCACACGCAGGCGCGTTCGCGCCTCCGGCCGGCTCGGCGCCGGTTGGCAGCGTCCCGTCGCGCGGGGCGTCAGAGCGCGACTTCGATCACGGCGCGCCGGTCCTTTTCGAGGCAGTCGACGAGCTTCGCGTTCTTCGCGTCCTCGGCCCCGAGGTCCTTGCAGGTGTCGCCGGTGACCGGCTCGCTCTCGCCCTTCGCCTCGACACGGCTGCGCTTCGCGTCCACGCCTTTCGAGGTGAGGTAGGCCACGGCGGCTTCGGCGCGCTTCTTCGACAGCGCGTCGTTGTGCAAAGCCTCGCCGATCCGGTCGGCGTAGCCCTTCACGACCACGCTCGTGTAGTCGCGCGCCTGGAGCTTCGCGACGAACGCGTCGAGCGCGGCCGCGTCGTCGGGACGAAGCGCCGAACGGTCGAACGCGAAGTACACGGTCGCCCTCGGCGGTGGCTCGACCACCGGCGCCGGTGCAGGCGCAGGAGGCGGAGCTTCAGCGCTCGCCGGCGGCGCGGCGGGCGCTGTCGAGGCGACCGGGGCCTTCGAAGCGTCCGCCACCGGGGGCGGCGGCGCCTTGTCGCGCGGCCAGAACCACCAGAGCAACGCCAGCAGCACCGCGACGGCAATGGCGACAGGCAGTGGCTTCATGCGATCCTCCCGATCGAACGTCGGACGGCAAGCGCTCGCACGCGGCGAGCAGGATCAGGTGCGCCGAGGCCGCACGCAGCCGAGGGCGGCATCCTCCGTGCGCGAGTCTGAACCGACCGGCGCCCGACGTCCACGCATGATTGCGCCCGCCCGCGGGTGAGGATCCCAGGTGCCGGAAGCAGGCGCTCGATGGCCCGGGTCAGGAGTCTGGCCGGGGTTCCTGCCGCGCGAGCCGCCCGAGCAAGGTGCGGATCAGCCCCGCGCCGCCGATCGTCGCGCCGAGCGCCGTCACGACCAGCATCGCGACGAACGCGACCTCCGCGCTGCCGAAGCCCGCGAGGTACGCCGCTCCGCCGTCGGCGGGCAGGGTCGGGGACGCCATCGTGCAACACCAGGCGGAGAGGGTGGTGCCGGTCGATCCGCGGCGGTCCCGAGCGGCCCCTCCCCCGGGCCGGGGAGCACGCAGCACCCGGGCAGGCACCGGCGGTCTCAACCCCCGGGAGACCGCGCATGCGTTACAGCCCGAGTACGCCAGGCATTCGAGAGGCGAGGATCGATGAAACGCACACTGTTCACGCCCTCGGCCATGGGGGTCGGCCCGATCGTCGTGGCACTCGCAGCGGCCGTGCTGCTCGCCGTCGCCGTCGTGTCGCAGATGACGTCGGCGAGCCCCCCGTTCCACGGCACGCGGTGGACGCTCGTGCAACTCGGCAGCGAACCGGTCACGGTCGCGCCCGCGCGTACGCCTTCGATCAGGTTCGGAGGGGACCGCGTCGCCGGCTTCGACGGCTGCACGACGTTCTTCATGGAGGGCAGCACCGACCCCAACAACATGCGGTTCGACCCGGCGAAGGGGGCGCTCGCGCCGGTCCCCTGCCCACCGGACTTCATGCTTGCCGGCGCGCTCCACGTGGCGCTCCTTCATGCGGTGCGCGCGACGGTCGACGGCGATCGCATGACGCTCCACGCCGCCGACGGGCGGGTGCTCGCGACCTTTCGCGCGGAGCGATAGGCCGGCCCCGGCGAGCGGGGCGCGTTCAACGTACGGCCGGCAGGTCGAGCACCACCCGCGCGCCGCCGAGAGGCGAGTCCTCGAACCGGACCTCGCCGCCGTAGAGGCGGGCCAGTTCGTCGACGATGGCGAGGCCGAGCCCCGAACCTTCCACCCGCTCATCGGCCCGGACACCTCGGCGCATGAGGTTCGCCCGCGCTTCGCGCGCGATGCCCGGGCCGTCGTCGTCGATCGCGATGGTCAACCTGCCACCGTCGCCACCGGCTGAGAGCGCTACGCGATGCCGCGCCCACTTGCACGCGTTGTCGACGAGGTTGCCGAGCAGCTCCTGCAAATCCTGCTCCTCGCCGCGGAAGGCGAGCGCGCCGTCGATCGGCTGGACGTCGATCTCGAGCCGGCGATCGGCGTGGATGCGCTCGATCGCGCGCACGAGACCGTCCACGACCGGGGCGACCGGTGTCCGGGCTCCAGGGACGCGCGTTGCCGCAGCGCTGCGCGCACGCTTCAGGTGGTAGTCGACCTGGCGGCGCGCGACCTCCACCTGATCGCCGACCAGCCTTGCGAACTCGCCGCCGCGCTGCGCATGCGCGGCGTTCGCGAGCACGCTCAACGGCGTCTTCAGCGCGTGGGCCAGATTGCCGGCGAGCGTGCGTGCACGAACGACGATCTCGGCGTTCTGCCCGAGCACGGCGTTGAACTCGTCGACGAGCGGCGTGACTTCGGAGGGGAACGAGCCCTCCATCCGGGTCGCCTTGCCTTCCCGCACGGCGCCGAGCGCACGCTGCAGCCGGGCGAGCGGCGCGAGGCCGACGACCACCTGCATGACCGCGGCAACGACGAGGCCGATCGCAAGCAGCGCGAGTGCAGCCCAGAGCATCCCTCGAAACCGCTGCACCGGCTCGGTCATCGCGCGCTCGTCGGCGGCGACCATCAGCCGGAACGTGAGCCCCGGTCGGTCCGCCGGATGGATCGTGCGTTCGATCACCTGGAGCGTCACGCCGGCCGGACCGCGCCCGCGATGCAGATGCACCTGCCCGTCCAGCCCCGTACCGGTCGGCACCTCGAGCACGGCGTCCCAGAGCGATCGTGAGCGCAGGACGCCGATCGCAGCGGGTCCGGCGGGGCCCGCGGCCCGGTCCACCTGCCAGTAGAGTCCGGAATACGGTCGCGCGAGGCGCGGGTCGCTCAGCGGCGTCGAGAGCTCCGGCGCGTCGGCTTCGTCGAGCACCAGATTGGCGGTGAGCTGGTCGAGGTGGGTGCGCAACTCGGCGTGGAACCGGGCCTCGACATGGTCGCGTACGAGCGTCCCCAGGCCCCAACCCGCGATCGCGATCGACGCTGCGATCCACGCGAGCGTTCCCGCCAGCAGGCGGACGCGCAGCGACTCACGCATCCGGACGCGAACGCTCATTCCCCGCAGGCGATGCGGTAGCCCATCCCGCGCACGGTCTCGATGAGCTTCGCGGGCAGCTTCTTCCGCAGGCGCGCGATGAACACCTCGATCGTGTTGGAGTCGCGGTCGAAGTCCTGGGCGTAGATGTGCTCGATCAGGTCGCTGCGCGACACGACCTCGTTGCGGTGGTGCATCAGGTAGTCGAGCACCCGGAACTCGTGACCGGTGAGCGCGACGGCCTGCCCGTCGACGCTGACCCGTCCGCTGCGCGTGTCGAGCACGACCGGGCCGCAGCGGAGTTCCGCCCGCGCGTGCCCGCCGGCCCGGCGGATCAGGGCCCGCACGCGTGCGAGCAATTCCTCCATGTGGAACGGCTTGGCCAGATAGTCGTCCGCCCCCGCGTCGATCCCCGCGACCTTGTCGTGCCAGTTGTCGCGCGCGGTGAGGATCAGGACGGGCATGCCGCGCCCGCACTCGCGCCACCGCTTGAGGACGGTGACGCCGTCGAGCCCCGGCAGTCCCAGATCGAGAATGACGGCATCGAACTCGCCGGTCTCTCCCGCGTGCAGCGCATCGACGCCGTTGTGCGTCACATCGACGGCGTAGGAGGCCTCCGACAGCGCGTGCGCCAACTGCGAAGCGAGCGTCGTTTCGTCTTCGACTACCAGAACCCGCATCTCGTGGTGCCCCGGCCGGCTCGCCTCATCTCATCCCGCCCCTGCGCTTCAGGACGGACCCGTCGCGGGCATCGACCTCGAGCTTGACGATCGATCCGTCCGGACCCAGCAGCTTGATCTCGTAGACCCAGCGGTCGCGTTCCCGTTCGAGTTCGACCGCGATCACCTGCCCCGGGACATCTCGCCCCACCCGCGCGAGGATGTCCTGCAACGGCAGGATCTCGCCCGCTTCGAGCGCGCGGCGGGCCCGGTCCTGGTCGTGATGACCGCCCGCGTGAACGGGAAGCACGGCGGCTGCCGCCAACACTACCGCAGCGGTCCATTGCCGCAAAGTCCTGCGTTTCATCGGGCGTTCCTGCTCACGGTCGACACGTCGCGTCGAAAACCCCTTGTAGACGCCGTCACCTGAACGGCAGATGAACACGCCGTTCAGCGTGGATACATGCAGCCGCGGTCAAGATCGCACCACGGTCACTCGACGACCGCGACCACCGGAGAACCGCACGATGAAAACCCCCTACGCACTTTCCGCCTTCGCCCTCGCCGCCGGACTCGCCGTCGGCTCGCTCGCCGTGACCGCGGTCCAGGCACAGGACCCCCTGGCCGGCGCCGCGCTCGAAGCCGGCGCGCGCCTGACCATCGGCCAGGTGGTCGAACGGCTGACCGCGCAAGGCTACCGCGACATCGACGAGATCGAGCGCGACGGCGGCGCCTGGGAAGTCGACGCGCGCACCAGCGCGGGTGAACGCGTGAAGCTTCGGGTCGACGCGCACAGCGGTGCGATCCTGAAGACGAAGACCGATGCGCGCAGAAGCGACCGCGACCACAAGCGCATGGGCGACGACAGCCGTCACGCGCCCACGGAATGCGGTAGCGAACCCTGCCGCACCGACCGGCGCGCGCAGGGGCTGTCGAGCGCGACGATGGGCTGGTACCTGTCGGACATCTACGCGCGCCTGCCCGCCACCGGCGGCTGACGAGCGAGGCGGGACGCGACGCTCCGGAGGCGCCGGCGGGCCGGTCGCCTTCGGCCGCGTCCCGCCCGGCGCGCCGAAAGCATTCCGTCCGATGCCCCGAATGCGTCCATCGAACTGCCACCCGCGAAAGCCACCGCCATGCCCATATCAACGACGACACGCCGCGAGGCGTACCACCCGTGGTCCATCGCCGCCCATTGGCTGACCCTGCTCCTCCTCCTCGCCGTGTACGCGGCGATCGAACTTCGAGGCGTCTTTCCGAAAGGAAGCGAGGCCTACGTCGCGATGAAGTCCTGGCATTTCACGCTCGGGATGCTGCTGTTCGTCCTGGTCCTCGGGCGCCTCGTCCTGCGCCAGGTCGTGCGGGCTCCGGCGCTCGAGCCTCCTCCGGCCGACTGGGAGCGGTGGCTGGCGGGCTCGATGCACGTGGCGCTGTACGCATTCCTCGTGGCGATGCCCCTCCTGGGCTGGCTCGCGGTGAGCGCCAAGGGCAGGCCGGTACCCTTCTTCGGCGCGGAGCTGCCGCCGCTGATCGCGCCGGACAAGGCGCTCGCGAAGAACCTCGAGGACCTCCACGAAGCGCTCGGCACGATCGGCTATTTCCTGATCGGCGTGCACGCGGCGGCGGCGCTGTTCCACCACCATGTGCGAGGCGACGATACACTGCGGCGCATGCTGCCACGACCGTTGCGCGGATCTGCCGCGGCCGGATCGCTGCGCCTGCCGCCCGGATAGACGGAAAGCAGGTTCGCGCCGTCCCGGAGTAGGATCGACGCGGGGGGGCTCGCGGCTCGTCGCCGCGAGCGCGAGACATGGCGTCGACATCCAACGCACGTGAGGGCGCGCGCCCGAACGCCGACCGGGCGTACGTCGCGCGGGCGCGAGTCGATCACGCGCGCGCCGGCCTCGCGATCGCGGTCGCGGCGCTCGCATGCATCGCCGTTGTCTGGCTCGGCTACGAGGCGTGGCGATTCCTCGCGCGCCCGCAGCGCCTCGGGCCCATCGCGATTCATCCGGGCGCGATCGACCTCGTGATCCTGCACGACATGGTCGTCGACTGGTGGCGGGGGGCCCCGGTCTATGCCGGCCCCCGCGGACCGGTCAACAACTACCCGCCGGCGAGCATGATCGCGCTCGCGCCGATCTACGGCTGGTCCTCGGAGCCGCTCACGGTCGTCGTGTGGCTCGCCAGCTTCGCCGCCGCGCTGGTGGCGCTCGCGATCCTCCTCGCACGCGAATCCGGCGCACGCACCGGCGTCGAGCGCGCGATCGCCGCGCTCGTCGTCGTCGCGACCTACCCGGCCGGCGCGACCTTGGGCAACGGACAGATCGGTGTCCACATCGTGCTCGCATCGGTGATCGCGCTGCTGCTGTTGCGCGATCGTCCTCCATCCTGGCCGCGAGACGTCCTGGCCGCCGCGCTCCTGCTGTTCGCGCTGGCCAAGCCGACGCTCGCCGGGCCGCTCGCGCTGGTCGCGGCGGTGCTGCCGGGCGGCGTACGGGTCGTCGCGCTCGTCGCGGTCGGCTACCTCGGCCTGACATGCGCCGCGTCCGCCGTGCGGGACGAGGGCCTCGCCTCGCTATTGGGCCAGTTCCTCGCGCGCGGCTGGTCGCAGGCGATGCGCGGCGGCGAGTCCAATCTGCACCGGTTGCTCGCCGATGCGGGGCTCGCCGGCTGGATGCCTTTCGCATCGCTCGGTGCGATCGCGCTCCTCGCGCCGTTCCTCATGCGCTGCCGCCGGGCCGATCCGTGGCTGCTGATCGGCGTCGCTGCGATCGTCACGCGGTTCTGGGCCTACCACCGCTGGTACGACGACCTGCTGATCCTGTTGCCGCTGGTCGCGCTGTCGCGCATCGCGCTCGACACTTCATCGCCCAGCCGCGATCGCAGCGGCGCATGCGCGCTCGGCGTCGCCGTCGTGCTCCTGTTGCTCGCTCCAGGCGGCCTCTACCTCCTTCCCGAACCGTGGAACACAGGCTACCGGATGGCCCAGGTCGGCACGTGGCTCCTCGCGGCCGCCCTCCTCGCGCGATTCGCCTGGCGCGAAGCGTCGTCCGCAGGGCCGATCGGCAGGGCACCGCGCGCCTGAGTCGGCGCAGCGAACCTCGCGCGGCGTCCGCCGACGCGCCGAAGCGACCGTGTGGCATGCTCTGACGACGGCCGACACCCGCGGCCGCGCACCCGACCGACGCTCGCCGCCGCGACACCGATGACCTCCCTGCCCGCGCCCTCGCTTCCACCGGTTCGCCGCGTCGCCGTCGTCGGCGCCGGCGCCGTCGGAGGCTACTACGGCGGCATGCTCGCGCTCGCCGGCGTCCCGGTCACGCTCATCGCGCGCGCGGCGCACGTCGATGCGATCGCGCGCGACGGCCTCGCGATCGTCCGCGCCGACCGCCGCGACGTCGCGCGCGTCGAGGCCACGACGCAGATGACCGCGATCCGGACGGCCGACGTCGTGCTCGTCTGCGTGAAGTCCCCCGACACGCGCGCCGTGGCGCTCGAGATGGCGCCGCACCTCGCGCCCGGCGCGACCGTGGTGAGCCTTCAGAACGGCGTCGCTAACGCAGACGTCCTCGCCGAAACGCTTCCCGCTGTCGTGCTCGCGTCGGTCGTGTGGGTGGGCGTGTCGATGGACGCGCCCGGTGTCGTGCGGCACGCCGGACGCGGCGACCTGGAACTGGGCGTGGCGCGAAGCGGCGCCGGCCGACCGGGCGCGAAGGCGCGGGCCGCCGACATCGCGGCGATGTTCGAGCGCGCGGGCGTGCCCTGCCCGGTCGTGGACGACATCGACGCCGCGCTGTGGCGCAAACTCATCACCAACTGCGCGTTCAACGCGATCTCGGCGCTCGGCCGCGCGCGCTACGGACGCATGGCCGCGGAGCCCGCGATCCGCGAACTCATGGAGACCGCGATCCGCGAAGCGGTCGCCGTCGCCCGCGCCTCGGGCGTCGCGATCGACGAGGCCGCGATGATCGCCTCGGTCTGGCGCACGGCCGCGGCGATGGCCGCGCAGCACTCGTCCACCGCGCAGGACGTCGTGCGCGGCAAGCGCACCGAGATCGACATGCTGAACGGATTCGTCGTCTCGCGCGGAGACGCGCTGGGCGTCCCGGTGCCGGTCAACCGCACGCTCCACGCGCTCGTCCGCCTGCGCGAGGCCGGCGACGATCTCGCGTGACCGGCGCATCGCCCGTCTGACCGGCGGGCCGCCGTCCTGCCTCGTTGCGCCGACCCCCTCGCCCGCGGCGCCGGCCGCCGTCAGTTCGCGAGCGGCTTCGCCGCCACCATCGACGGGAACTGGCGCTTGAGCGCGTCGAGCTTCGGCAGGTCGTTGTAGACGATGTACGGTTGCGTCGGATGGCGCGCCACGTAATCCTGGTGGTAGGCCTCCGCCGGATGGAAATTCGCGAGCGGCGCGAGTTCGGTCACGATCTTCGACCGGAACGCCTTCGCGCCGTCGAGTTGCGCGATGTACGCTGCCGCGATCCGCTGCTGCTCGTCGTTGGTCGTGTAGATCGCCGAACGGTACTGCGTGCCGACGTCGGGTCCCTGGCGGTTCAATTCGGTCGGATCGTGCGCGACCGAGAAGAACACGCGCAGCAGCGTGCCGTAGCTCACGACCTTCGGGTCGAAGGTGATCTCGACCGACTCCGCGTGGCCGGTGCGTCCCGACGACACCGCTTCGTAGGTCGGGTTGGGCGCCGTGCCGCCGGCGTAGCCGGAGACCGCCCGCGTGACGCCGTTCAGGTGCCGGTAGACGGCTTCAACGCCCCAGAAGCAACCGCCGGCGAACACCGCGGTCTGCAATCCCCCGGATGGGGACGCCTTCATGTCGAGCGCGGGCGCGGGCACGGGCGCGGCCGCCATCGCGGACGAGGCGAGACCCAGCAGAAGTGCGAATGCGGAATGGCGCATCGTGGGCTCCGGAACCAGCGGGCAATGTGCGATTGTCGCCCGGATCGGGTCCAACCTTTCACGCTCGGGTATACCGCCCAACGCGGCCGGTTCGTCACACCACCTCTCGCGTCGACGTTCGCGGGAGCGCCGTGTTCCCGCCCGGCGAAACTGTCGCGGACGACAGGAACGACGTCGTCGCAGCCTGCCGCCGCGGACGCCGCCATCTTCGACGCAGGCCAGCCGATTGCGCCTATGATGCGCACCCGATGGCCATGCGCTACCCGCTGAAGGAAGTCCCGGCGATGCTCCGCACGGCGGGCGGCCGGCGTCAGGTCATCGACGGCGCGAACTACCGGCTGTGGCCGGTCTGGTCGCGACTCGCGATCGCGTATCGCCGCACCCTCGCCTCGCGCACGCGCGTGGTCGCGGTCACCGGAAGCTTCGGCAAATCGACCACGGTTCGCGCCATCGCCGCGGCGCTCGATGCGCCCGCAACGGACGCGAGCCTGCGCAACGCCTGGACCTCGGTCGCGCGCGCGGTCCTGCGCATCGTGCCGGGCCAGCGCCACGCGGTCATCGAGACCGGTATCTCGGGACCGGGCGAACTCGCACGCTACGGACACGTCGTGCATCCCGACATCGCGATCGTCACGTCGATCGGCAGCGAGC
>JAANMY010001318.1_pt1 | contig 28867 bp, 25 predicted proteins | sample 7279691 | NCBI WGS metagenome assembly JAANMY01 (sample SAMN14094543, study PRJNA606508) | bioreactor metagenome | isolation source: A lab-scale SPAN reactor treating ammonium-rich wastewater day 388 | place: Ireland: Galway | collected 2018-02-07
TCGACCAAGACCGGTTCGATCACCTCGATCCAGGCCGTGTACGTGCCCGCGGACGACCTGACCGACCCGTCGCCGGCGACCACCTTCGCCCACCTCGACGCCACCGTCGTGCTCTCGCGCAACATCGCCTCGCTGGGTATCTACCCGGCGGTCGACCCGCTCGACTCGACCTCGCGCCAGCTGGACCCGAACGTGATCGGCAACGAGCACTACGAGACCGCGCGCCGCGTGCAGTCCACCCTGCAGAAGTACAAGGAACTGAAGGACATCATCGCGATCCTGGGCATGGACGAGCTGTCCGAAGAGGACAAGCAGGCCGTGGCCCGCGCCCGCAAGATCGAGCGCTTCTTCAGCCAGCCGTTCCACGTGGCGGAAGTGTTCACCGGCTCGCCGGGCAAGTACGTGCCGCTGAAGGAAACCATCCGCGGCTTCAAGGGCATCGTGGACGGCGACTACGACCACCTGCCGGAGCAGGCGTTCTACATGGTCGGTTCGATCGATGAAGCGGTCGAGAAGGCCAAGAAGATCGCCGCCTAAGCGCAGGCGTCCGAGTTAGGGCGGGCTCCTGGCCCGCCGATGCGGCACACCCACGGCGGGCCCCGGCCCGCCATACGGAAACGAAAGACATGGCATCCACCATCCGTTGCGACATCGTCAGCGCCGAAGCCGAGATCTTCCACGGCGAAGCCGAACTGGTCGTCGCCACCGGCGAGCTGGGCGAGCTGGGCATCGCGCCCAAGCACGCGCCGCTGATCACCCGCCTGAAGCCGGGCAAGGTCGTCGTGACCCTGCCGGGTGGCGAAAAGCTCGACTTCGCGATTTCCGGCGGCATGCTGGAAGTGCAGCCGACGGTCGTGACCGTGCTGGCCGACACCGCGATCCGTGCCGACGAGATTGACGAGGCCGCGGTGCGCGCCGCCAAGGAAGAAGCCGAGCGCATCATCGCCCGCCGCGGCGAGGCGATGGAAATCGCCGAGGCCCAGCAGCGCCTGGCCGAGGTCACCGCGCAGCTGCAGGCGCTGGAGCGCCTGCGCAAGAACCTGCGCCACTGATCCGGGCTTCCCGCCGGCAGAATGCAGAACCCCGCTCCGGCGGGGTTTTGTTTTTTGCGCCGCCTGGCGTGCCGTCGTTCATGCGCCATCTCCACGCCGATGCGATCATCATGGGCCTACGTCCCGTCGGGAGAACCGCCATGCGTTCCATCAGGATCCTTGCCTGCGCCTTGCTGGCCGCCGCCACGCTGGGGCTTTCCGCCTGCGCCACCGGCCCGATCGTGCGCACCGACGCGGACCCCACCGCCAGCTTCGCGCAGTACCGCACCTGGGGTTTCTACAAGCCGATCGCGATGGAGCAGTCCGGCTACTCCAGCTGGATCTCCGAGCGCATCCGCGAGGATGTGCGCAGGGAGATGGAAGCGCGCGGTTACCGCTACGCGGCCGAAGGTGCGGACCTGCTGGTCAATTTCCAGGGCGTGGTGGAAGACCGCACCGCGGTCTGGAGCGTGCCGCGCAGCGACGTGCAGTGGTTCTACAGCTATCGCCATCGCAGCTACGTCGCCGTGCCGGTGTGGTACGACGAAACCCAGGTGAGCCGGTACCGCGAAGGCACCCTGACCGTCGATCTGGTCGACGGCAAGCGCAACCGCATGGTGTGGACAGGCGCGGCCAGCGCGCCGGTGGCCGGCAAGAAGGCGCCGCCGGAGAAGCGCATGGCCGAGATCGACCGCGCCATCGCGGCCATCTTCGCCAAGTATCCGCACCGGGCAGCGCCGTAAGCGCCTGACTAACGCGGGCCATGGCGACCGGTTCGTGGCGTGCGCGGCGGTGGCGGGTGGTGGCCCGGCGCCACCCGTCCGCATTCCTGCTGGCGGCGCAGCTGCTGAGCCTGTTCGTCTATCCGCTGATGGATGACGGCAGTGGCGGGCGCCTGCTGTTCGGCGCTGTTGCCCTGGTGGTGGTGCCGCTGGCGCTGTGGGTAGTGATGCGCAGCCCGCTGATGAACTGGATCGGCTGGCTGCTGGCGATCCCGGCGATGGTGCTCACGGTGCTCGGGGTGCTGTTCGGCCACCAGTCGGTGCTGCCGTATTCCGCACTGCTGGAGGCTGCGCTGTATTTCTACGCCGCCGGCGGCCTGATGATCTACATGTTGCGTGACCACAAGGTCACGTCCGATGAGCTGTTTGCCGCAGGCGCCACATTCACCCTGCTGGCCTGGGGCTTCGGCTACGCATACCTGGCCTGCCAGGCGTGGTTTCCCGGCAGCTTTTCCGGCATCGAGCCGGAGCGGCAGCGGCGCTGGCTGGACCTGCTGTTCTACAGCTTCAGCAATCTGTCGGCGACGGGGCTGGGTGACACCCTGCCGCTGACCGCGCCGGCGAAAGTCCTGACTATGCTGGAGCAGTTCGCCGGCGTGGGCTACATCGCCACCGTGGTGTCGCGGTTGATCGGACTGACCGTCCTCCACCACGAGCGGCGCGACTGAGAACCCGCCGCGCCGCCTTTCCCCGGTGCGGGCGGCTCAGAACCTGGGCTTGTCGTCGCTGGCCTGGTAGCGCGCCATCGCGTCGATCAGGATCTGCTTGGCTTCCACCGCGCCGCCCCAGCCGTCCAGTTTCACCCACTTGCCGTCTTCGAGGTCCTTGTAGTGCTCGAAGAAGTGGCCGATGCGCTGCAGCCAGTGCTTGCTGACTTTTTCGATGTCGTCGATGTGGGAATAGCCGGCGAACACCTTGTCGATCGGCACGGCGAGGATCTTCTCGTCGCTGCCGGCCTCGTCGCTCATCTTCAGCACGCCGACCGGGCGGCAGCGGATCACCGAGCCCGGCACCAGCGGCAGCGGCAGGATCACCAGCACGTCGGCGGGGTCGCCGTCGCCGCAGACGGTGTACGGCACGTAGCCGTAGTTGCACGGGTAGCGCATCGGCGTGGACAGGATGCGATCCACGAAGATCGCGCCCGAGGCCTTGTCCACCTCGTACTTGACCGGCTCGGCGTCCTTGGGGATTTCGATGATGACGTTGATTTCTTCCGGCGGGTTCTTGCCGGTGGGGACGAGGTCCAGGCCCATGTTGGTCGCTCCGACGTGCGTGCCGCACCCGGTTGGGCGCGGCTGTGAATAGAGGGGGGAGGCCTCGCATTTTACCCGTTGCGCGCGGTAGCGGTGCGCAGCGAAAGGAGCGCCGGGATGGAGCCTGTATCCTTGCAGCGCCCTTCGCCGACGCTTTCGCGGCGTGGCACGGGCGGATCCGCACCGTTTCAGGATGGCTCCGATGACGCAAAACCTCCGCATCGCGATGGCGCAGTTCGATTTCCCGGTCGGCGATGTCGCCGGGAACGCGGCGCGCATCGCCGAGATGATCGCCTTTGCCCGCGACGAATTCGCCGCCGACCTGGTGCTGTTCCCCGAGCTGGCGCTGTCCGGCTATCCGCCGGAAGACCTGTTGCTGCGGCCGGCCTTCCTGCGTGCCTGCGAGACCGCGATGGCGGACATCGCGGCGCAGGCGCGCGGCATCGTCGCCGTGGTCGGCTGGCCGCAGGCGGCCGGCAGCGTGGTCTACAACGCCGCCAGCGTGTTGCGCGACGGCGCCATCGAGGCGACCTACCGCAAGCGCGAGCTGCCGAACTACGCGGTGTTCGACGAGCGCCGCTGGTTCGATGTCGACCCGGATCGCGAGGACTGCGTGTTCGAGGTCAACGGCACCCGGGTCGGCCTGGTGATCTGCGAGGACCTGTGGTTCGCCGAGCCCATCGCCTCCACCGTCGCCGCCGGCGCGCAGCTGGTGCTGGTGCCGAACGCCTCCCCCTACGAGCACGACAAGCACGCCGAGCGCGATGCCCTGCTGGCGCAGCGCGCCAGCGAGACCGGCGCCGCGTTCGCCTACCTCAACCTGGTCGGCGGGCAGGACGCGCTGGTGTTCGATGGCGCGTCGGTGGTGGCGGACGGCGACGGTACCGTGCATCCGGCCGCACTGGCGTTCGACGAGCAGTGGCTGGTGGTGGACTTCGACCCCGAGCTGCGCCGCTTCGCGCCGCTGCAGTGGACGGTGGATGGCGACGAAAGCCGCGATGCGCTGGCCTGGCGCGCGGTGGTGCGCGGTACCCGCGACTACTGCAGGAAGAACGGGTTCGACAAGGTCTGGCTGGGGCTGTCCGGCGGCATCGACTCGGCGCTGGTGCTGGCGATTGCCGCCGACGCGCTGGGCGCGGAGAACATCACCGCGGTGCGGATGCCCTCGCGCTATACCGCCGATCTGTCCAACGACCTGGCGCGCGAGCAGTGCGATGCGCTGGGCGTGGCGATGGTCACCCTGCCGATCGAAAAGCCGTTTCAGGGCTATCTGGAGGCGCTGGACCACGTCTTCGCCGGCCAGCCGGTGGACGTCACCGAGGAGAACCTGCAGTCAAGGGTGCGCGGGGCGCTGATGATGGCGCTGTCCAACAAGTTCGGCGGGCTGCTGCTGACCACCGGCAACAAGAGCGAATACGCCGTCGGCTACGCCACCATCTATGGCGACATGTGCGGCGGCTATGCGCCGCTCAAGGATCTGTACAAGACCGAGGTGTTCGCGCTGGCGCGCTGGCGCAATACGGTCGGCGACCGGGTGATCCCGCAGGCAGTGATCGACCGGCCGCCGTCCGCGGAGCTGCGGGAGAACCAGCTCGACCAGGATTCGCTGCCGCCCTACGACGTGCTCGACGCGATCCTGCAGCGGCACATCGACCAGGAGCAGTCGCGCGCCGACATCGTGGCCGCCGGCTTCGACGCCACCACCGTGGACAGGGTGCTGCGACTGGTGCGGATCGGCGAGTGGAAGCGCCATCAGGCGGCGCCGGGGCCGAAGGTCAGCCGGCGCGCATTCGGTCGCGAGCGTCGTTATCCAGTCAGCAACGGCTGGCGCGAATGACCGCGCCGCACCCATGACGCAACAGGCCGGCGAAAGCCGGCCTGTCCATTTGCAGCCTGCGTTGCCGCTGGCTCAGCGCGATTCGCCGGTGAACGGGTTCAGGCGCTTGAGCATGTTCGGGTCCTTCGGCCAGTGGCCGGCCAGCCATGGGTGCTGCGGATCATTCTGCTCCAGCACGCGCTTGGCGTCGGCGGCCAAAACGGTATTGCCCAGCCGCGTATAGGCTTCGCCCAGCAGCGCCACCGCGTCGTTCTGGTATTCGCTTTGCGGGTAGGTTTCCAGCAGGTAGGTCGCGCGGTCGGCGGCAGAAACCCAGGCGCCGCGGCGCAGGTAGTACAGGCCGGTGTTCAGCTCGAAGCGGGCGAACTCGTTGCGCAGGAACACCATGCGCTGGCGGGCATCGCCGGCATAGGCACTGTTGGGGTAGCGGGTGGCGACGGTATTGAAGTCCGCGTAGGCCTGCTGCGGCGCGGCCAGGTCGCGGGTGCTGGTGTCGAGGTTGAACGCGCGTGCCATGAAGACCGTGTTGCGCGCCATGTTGGACAGGCCGCGCAGGTAGTACAGGTAAGCGATGTTCCTGTGGGTCGGGTAGGTGCGGATGAAGCGGTCGATGGTGGAGATCGCGTCCTCGTGCTTGCCGGCCTTGTACTGGGCGTAGGCCTGCTCCATCAGCGCCTGCTCGGTGAACGGGCCGTACGGATACTGCGCGATCAGCCGGCCGAAGACCTCGCTGGCATTGGCCCAGCGGCCCATCTGCATGTTCTCGTGGGCGCGGTCGTAGAGCTCGCCCACCGGCAGGCCCTCGTTCTTGTTCTTGTCCTTGAACATCGTCTTGATGCCCGAGCAGCCGCTGGCGGCGACGACGAGCGCAAGCACAAGGGCGGGGCGCAACAGGACGGAACGCTGGATCATGGGCATCGAACGGGCGCCGGGGGCATGAAGGCTGGATAATAGCAGCCCCCGGCGACGATCAAGGCCGGGCGCTTCCCGCCCCTGCCGGCGGCTAACGGAATCTTCATGCACCCGACCGGACCCCGCACCGCCCTTGTTCCCGACCACTGCGCCGGCCGCCGGCTCGACGCGGTCGTGGCCGAACTGTTTCCCGAATATTCCCGCTCGCGGCTGTCGGCCTGGATCAAGTCCGGCGACCTTGCCGTGGACGGCGCGCCCGCGCGCCCGCGCGACCCGGTGCGTGGTGGCGAGACCATCGCCCTGACCGTGGTCGAGGACGTGCAGACCCATGCGGTGGCCGAGGACATTCCGCTGAGCGTGCTGTACGAGGACGAGCACGTCTTCGTGATCGACAAGCCCGCGGGGCTGGTGGTGCATCCCGGCGCGGGCAATCCCGCCGGCACCCTGGTGAACGCACTGCTGCACCGTGATCCTGGCCTCGACAAGCTGCCGCGCGCCGGCATCGTCCACCGCCTGGACAAGGACACCAGCGGCGTGATGGTGGTGGCCCGCACCCTGCCGGCACATACCTCGCTGGTGGCACAGCTGTCCGCGCGCGAGGTGCACCGGCAATACCTCGCGGTGGTGGTGGGCGCGCTGGTGTCGGGCGGCACCGTCAATGCGGCGATCGACCGCCACCCGCGCGACCGCCTGCGCATGGCCGTGCGCGAGGATGGCAAGGATGCGGTGACCCACTACCGCCTGCGCGAACGCTTCCGCGCCCATACCGCGCTGGAGTGCCGGCTGGAAACCGGTCGCACCCATCAGATCCGCGTGCACATGGCGCATCTGAAGCACCCGATCCTCGGCGATCCGCTGTACGGCGGATCGCTGCGGTTGCCGAAGGGCGCTTCGGAGGAGCTGATCGCCGTCCTGCGCGGCTTCCGGCGGCAGGCGCTGCATGCCGAGGTGCTGGAGTTCACGCATCCGGTCAGTGGCGAAGCGGTGCGCTGCGAGGCGCCGGTGCCGGAAGACATGCGCGAGCTGATGCGGGTGCTGCGCGAGGACGCCGCCGCGCACGTCGAAGCCGAGCGTACGCGGCGATGACCGCGTTCCTCCCGGCCGACTGGCCGGCGCCGCCCGGCGTGCGGGCGCTGACCACGCTGCGGCACGGGCTGGGCGGATCACAGTCGCCGTTCGATACCTTCAACCTCGGCTCGCGCTGTGGCGATGAGGGCGTGGTGGTGGCGGAAAACCGCCGCCAGCTCGAAGCCGCGCTGGCGCTGCCGTCCCCGCCACGCTGGCTGCGCCAGGTGCATGGCATGGCGGTCGCCGTCGAGCCCGGGGACGACGAGCCCGAGGCCGATGCGGCGGTGACCGCCACGCCGGGCACCGTGCTTGCCATCCTCACCGCCGACTGCCTGCCGGTCGTGCTGGCGGCCAAGGATGGCGGCGAAATCGCCGCTGCCCACGCCGGCTGGCGTGGCCTGTGCACCGGCGTGCTGGAGTCCACGGTGGCGGCGATGCGCACGCCGCCCGACCAGCTGGTGGCCTGGCTCGGCCCGGCGGCCGGGCCGCAGGCGTATGAAATCGGCACAGAGGTCTTCGAGGCCTTCACCGCCCGCGACGGACGCGCGCGGATGGCCTTCGTGCCCACCCGCCCCGGCCACTGGCGGGTGGACCTGTACATGGTGGCGCGGCAGCGCCTGCTGGATGCCGGCATGACCGACGTCCACGGCGGCGGTCTGTGCACCATCTCCGATCCGTCCCGATTCTTCTCGCATCGTCGCGACGGCCGCAGCGGCCGCATCGCCACCCTGGCCTGGATCACGCCTTGACCGTCGCACCGGCGGCGACGCTGTTCCAGCAGGCACTGGGCGCGGCCTTCTACACCCTGCCCGAAGCCGTGCGCCGACTGCACGCGGTGCGCGGGACCACGCGCTATGCCGGCATCGCCAGCGTCGAGCGCGGCCGCAACCCGCTGGCCAAGCTGTGCGCGCGCATCGCCGGGCTGCCGACGGCGATGCGGGACGTGCCGCTGGCCGTCGAGTTCACCGCCGACGCGAAACGCGAGACCTGGCGTCGTGATTTCGCTGGCACGCGCATGCAAACGCGGCTTGGGTGCAAGGGCGGCCTGCTGCGGGAACGGTTGGGGCCGCTGCAGTTCCGCTACCACCTGCATCCGGGCAACCAGGCGCTGTGGTGGCAGGTGGCCGGGGTGCGCCTGTTCGGCCTGCTGCCGCTGCCCGCAGGCTGGTTCGATGGCGTGCGTTGCCGCGAGCGTGAGCACGACGGCCGTTACGAGTTCCTGGTCGAGGCGCGGCTGCCGCTGGTCGGACTGGTGGTGCGTTACGAAGGCTGGCTGGCGCCGGCCTGAGCGGCGTCGGCGCCGTCCAGCAGCCACGCCAGCTTGCGCTCGCGCGGCAGCTGCTTGAGCGCCCATTCCGCGCGCAGCGCACTGCCACGGTCGGGATAGGCGCGGCTAGCGAGCACGCAGTCGGGCGGGTGCGCGCGGGTGTACTTCGCGCCCTTGCCGGCCGCGTGCTGGCGGAACCGGCGTTCGACGTCGGTGGTGATGCCGGCGTACAGGCTGCCGTCACGGCAGCGCAGCAGGTACAGGTGCCAGCCCGCGGTCATCGCGGCGTGCGCGCCAGCCGCCCCATCAGCAGCGCGCTGCGCAACGCCTGCCGCTGGATGCTTGCCAGGTCGATCGTCTCGCCCTCGGCGTGCGCGCGCGACCCGGCTGCGCCCATCCCGGCAAGCACGTCCACGTCGGCGGCGACGAAGCTGGAGTCGGCGGCGCCGCGCTTGGCCGGGTCCCACTCACCCATCACCGGCAGGCCGAGATCGGTGTTGACCTGGTTGAGCAGGGCGAGCAGCGCGCGATTTCCGGCGGTGGGCGCCATCGGCGGATAGGCGTCCGCGAACACCAGCGTCGCGCCCGTCTTCGGCAGGTGCTGCGCCACGATCGCCTGCATCCGCGCGCGTGCGCGTGCTTCCTGCTCCGGCGTGAGCGCCCGCAGGTCGCCCACCGCGACCGCGCGTTCCGCCACGATGTTGGTCTTGCCTGCGGCGCTGCCGCGGGCGCCGTCCGGCGCGAGCGCCGCCGGCGTCCCGCCGACCATGAGGCCGACATTGAGGGTGAGGTTGGGCTCGGGGAGCTCGCGCCGGAATCCGTCGAGGATGCGCGCCAGTTCGTAGTTCGCACCGTAGCCGAGCGCGTCGCCGAACACGCCGCTGGAATGGCCGGTCAGGCCGGTGGCGGTGAGCTCCCAGTCGGCCACGCCGCGCCGCGCGATGGTCGCGTGGTCGCGGCCGCCATCGACGATCAGGCCCTCGTATTCCAGCGCCACGTCGGCCCATTTGCCGGCCGCGACGAGATCGGCGCGTGCCGCCTCCAGCGGCGTACCGGCGGACTCCTCGTCGCCGGTCAGCACCACCTTGATGTCGGCGTCGCGCAGCGTGCCGGCGGCATGCATGGCGCGCAGCGCGGCGACGATGATCACCACGCCGCCCTTGTCGTCGCCGATGCCGGGGCCGGTGGCGGTATCGCCGTTGCGGGCGAAGCGCTGGAACGGCGAGTCCGGCTCGAACACGGTGTCCAGGTGGCCGATCAGCAGGATGCGCTTGCCGCGCCCGTTGCCCGTATGGGTCGCGACGAGGTGGCCCGCGCGCCCGGTCGCGCGCATGTCGATCCATTGCACGTCGAAGCCCAGCGGCTCCAGCTCGGCGCGGACCATGTCACCCGCGGCCTTCACGCCGGGCAGGTTGAGCGTGCCCGAATTCTGGTTGACCAGCCGCTCGAGCAGCGCCACCGCGTGCGGCTGGTCGGCCTCGATCGAGGCGCGCAGGCGTTGCTCGCCGGACGGGGGCGTCGCCCCGGCACAGGGAGCGGCGGACAGTGCGAGCAGCAGGCCGCAGGCCAGGGCGCGGGTACGGGACATCGGGCAGGATTCCAGCAGGGAAAGCGGCGACCATAACCCAGTCTCAACGAGTGATGCGATTTGACTTGAATCACGGCGCGGCAGCCGCATGTGGAGGACATTGGGCCGCGCCGGCCCCGACTCACAGGATCCCGTCATGCGAATGGACAAGCTCACGTCGCGTTTCCAGCAGGCGATCAGCGACGCCCAGTCGCTGGCCGTCGGCCGCGACCACACCATCATCGAACCCGTCCACCTGCTGCTGGCGCTGCTGGACCAGCAGGGCGGCGGCACCCGGCCGCTGCTGGCGCAGGCCGGCGTCAACGTGCCGGTGCTGCGTGAGCGCCTGGCCGAGGCGCTGGACAGGCTGCCCAAGGTGACCGGCCAGGCCGGCAACGTGCAGGCCGGCAATGACCTGGTCCGCCTGCTCAATGTCACCGACAAGCTGGCCCAGCAGCGCGGTGATGCCTACATCGCCAGCGAGCTGTTCCTGCTGGCGGCGCTGGACGAAAGTGGTGAAGCGGGCAAGGCGCTGAAGGCCGCCGGCGCCAACAAGGCGAAGCTGGAAGCGGCCATCGACAAGCTGCGGGGGGGCGAGAAAGTGACCGACGAGAATGCGGAAGACGCGCGCCAGGCGTTGGAGAAGTACACCATCGACATGACCGCCCGCGCGGAGAGCGGCAAGCTCGATCCGGTGGTGGGGCGCGACGAGGAAATCCGCCGCACCATCCAGGTGCTGCAGCGGCGCACCAAGAACAACCCGGTGCTGATCGGCGAACCCGGCGTGGGCAAGACCGCGATCGTGGAAGGCCTGGCCCAGCGCATCATCAACAACGAGGTGCCGGAAGGCCTGCGTGGCAAGCGCCTGCTGTCGCTGGACATGGGCGCGCTGATCGCAGGCGCCAAGTTCCGCGGTGAGTTCGAGGAGCGCCTCAAGGCCGTGCTCAATGACCTGTCGAAGAACGAGGGCCAGATCATCCTGTTCATCGACGAGCTGCACACCATGGTCGGTGCCGGCAAGGCCGAAGGCTCGATGGACGCCGGCAACATGCTCAAGCCCGCGCTGGCTCGCGGCGAGCTGCACTGCATCGGCGCCACCACGCTGGACGAGTACCGCAAGTACGTGGAGAAGGATGCCGCGCTGGAGCGCCGCTTCCAGAAGGTGTTCGTGGGCGAGCCGTCGGTGGAGGACACCATCGCCATCCTGCGCGGCCTGAAGGAGCGCTACGCCGTGCACCACGGCGTGGAGATCACCGATCCGGCCATCGTCGCCGCCGCCACGCTGTCCAACCGCTACATCGCGGACCGCCAGCTGCCGGACAAGGCCATCGACCTGATGGACGAGGCCGCCTCGCGCATCCGCATGGAGATCGACTCCAAGCCGGAGGAGATGGACCGCAAGGAACGCCGGCTGATCCAGCTGAAGATCCAGCGCGAGGCGCTGAAGAAGGAGAAGGACGCCGAGTCGAAGCAGCGCCTGGCCGATCTCGAAAAGGAGATCGACGTGCTCGAGCGCGAGTACAGCGACCTGGAGGAAGTGTGGAAGGCCGAGAAGGCCACCCTGCAGGGCGCGACCCGGATCAAGGAGCAGATCGAAGCGGCGCGGCTTGAACTGGAAGCGGCGCAGCGCAAGCAGGATTTCGCCGCGATGAGCGAGATCCAGTACGGCCGCATTCCCGAACTGGAGAAGCAGCTCGCCGCCGCGCAGGAAGCGGAAACCAAGGGCTTCACCCTCCTGCAGGACAAGGTCACCGCCGAGGAGATCGCGCAGGTGGTGGCGCGCTGGACCGGCATCCCGGTCAGCAAGATGCTGGAAGGCGAGCGGGAGAAGCTGCTGAAGATGGAAGAGGCGCTGCACACGCGCGTGGTGGGTCAGGAAGAGGCGATCAAGGTGGTGTCGGATGCGGTGCGCCGCTCGCGCGCCGGCCTGTCCGATCCCAACCGCCCCAGCGGCTCGTTCCTGTTCCTCGGCCCCACCGGCGTCGGCAAGACCGAGCTGTGCAAGGCGCTGGCCGAATTCCTGTTCGATAGTGCGGACGCGATGGTGCGCATCGACATGAGCGAGTTCATGGAGAAGCACGCGGTCAGCCGCATGATCGGCGCGCCTCCCGGCTACGTCGGCTATGAAGAGGGTGGCTACCTGACCGAAGCGGTACGCCGCCGCCCGTACAGCGTGATCCTGCTGGACGAAGTCGAGAAGGCGCATCCGGACGTGTTCAACATCCTGCTGCAGGTGCTGGACGACGGCCGCCTGACCGACGGCCAGGGCCGCACGGTGGACTTCCGCAACACCGTGATCGTGATGACCTCCAATCTCGGCTCGCACCAGATCCAGGAGCTGGCCGGCGACGACTCGCCCGAGGCCTACGTGCAGATGAAGGCTTCGGTGATGGGCGTGGTGCAGTCGCACTTCCGCCCGGAATTCATCAACCGTCTGGACGACATCGTGGTATTCCATCCGCTGGACAAGGCGCAGATCAAGTCGATCGCACGCATCCAGCTGCGCGGGCTGGAAAAGCGGTTGGGCGAACGCGGTATCCGCATCGAGCTCAGCGAGAAGGCTTACGAGCTGCTGGGCAACGTCGGCTTCGATCCCGTCTACGGCGCCCGCCCGCTCAAGCGCGCCATCCAGCAGCAACTGGAGAACCCGCTGGCGCAGGACATTCTGGCCGGCCGGTTCGGCAATGGCGATACGGTCAAGGTGGATGCCGACGGCGGCAGGCTGGTGTTCGTCAAGTAAGCTGCGAAACCCCGCCGGCAGCGGCGGGGTTCTCGTTTGGGTGGCGCTGGCCGGACTCTAGCCGGCTGCGGGCACTGTCGTCGCCCGCAGCGCCCGGTAGGGCGGCGTGGCCATCACCATTTCAGTCAGCGAATAGGCCAGCTCGCGCTCCGCCAGCACCGCCGCATCTGCGCCGTGTTCCAGCAGGTGCTTGACCTGGGCTTCGCTGTGGGCCCGGGCGAGCACGCTCAGTGCGGGATTGAGCGCCTTCAACCGTTCGATGGCCTCGCCGGCCTCAAGCGCCTGCGGCATCGCGAAGATCGCCAGGTTGGCGCGCTCGGGCGCCGCTTCCTGCATCACCCGCCGGTTGGCGACGTTGCCACGGACGGTGGGGAAGCCGCTGGCGCGCGCCTGCACCACGCGGTCGGCATCGTCCTCCACCACCACCACCGGGACGCCGCGCTCCTTGAGCAGCTGGGCCAGCTGGCTGCCGACGCGGCCGTAGCCGACCACGATCGCGTGGCCGCCGATGTCCAGCGGCACCACGTCCGGCTCCGGCGGCGTGTTGGCGAGGACGCGCGCGTCCTCCCGCAGCTGCCAGCGGTCCAGCACCATGAACAGCAGCGGGTTGAGCATGATGGTGATCAGCGCGCCCGCCAGCACCAGGTCGTGGCCGTCCTTCGGAAGGATCTTCAGCGACAGGCCCAGCCCGGCGATGATGAAGGCGAACTCGCCGATCTGCGCCAGGCTGGTGGAAATGGTCAGCGCGGTGGCATTGGGATGCCCGAACGCGCGCACGATGGCGTAGGCGGCGATCGACTTGCCGAACACGATGATCAGGGTGGTCGCCAGCACCTGCAGCGGATGCTCGACCAGGATGCGGGGGTCGAACAGCATGCCCACCGACACGAAGAACAGCACCGCGAAGGCGTCGCGCATCGGCAGCGAGTCCTGCGCGGCCTGGTGGCTGAACTCGGACTCGTTGAGCAGCATGCCGGCGAAGAACGCACCCAGCGCGAAGCTGACCCCGAACAGTTCCGCCGAGCCGAACGCCACGCCCATCGCGATCGACAGCACCGCCAGCGTGAACAGCTCGCGCGAGCCGGTGCCGGCGATCCGCTCCAGCACCCACGGGATCGCGCGGCGGCCAACGATCAGCATGAACGCGACGAAGGCTGCGACCTTGCCGAAGGTGATCGCCAGCGCCTTGATGATGTCGCTGGCGCCGACTTCCTCGCCACCACCCAGTGCGCCGGCCAGCGCCGGGATCAACACCAGCGCGATCACGCAGGCCAGGTCTTCCACGATCAGCCAGCCCACCGCGATCTTGCCGCGGCGGGTGTCCAGCAGTCGCCGTTCCTCCATCGCCCGCAGCAGCACCACGGTGCTGGCGGTGGCCAGCGAGAAGCCGAAGATCAGGCCCTGGACATGGCTCCAACCCATCAGTTCGGCCAGGCCCCAGCCCAGCAGGGTGGCCATCGCGATCTGTCCCACCGCGCCGGGGATGGCGATGTTCTTCACCGACATCAGGTCGCGCAGCGAGAAGTGCAGGCCCACCCCGAACATCAGCAGGATCACGCCGATCTCCGCCAGCTGCGGCGCCAGCTCTGCATCACCCACGAAGCCGGGCGTGAACGGCCCGGCCAACACCCCCGCCAGCAGGTAGCCGACCAGCGGCGACAGCCGCAGACGGTTGGCTAGTGCGCCCAGCCCGAAGGCGAGCACGAAACCGAACACAAGCATGGCGATGAGCGAGGTGTGATGCTGCATGGGGGCTCCGAGGGGGCGATGTCCCGATGATCGCACGGCCCGGGGGCGGTCCGGAGACAAAAACGCCCCGGAAATCCGGGGCGTCGTGGCGGAAAATGAACGCGGGTTCAGTTCACCATTTGAAGGCGACCTTGCCGTACACGTAGCGGCCGTTGAAGCCGAACGGCGAGTACAGGCTGTACGGGAACATGCCGAAGGTGGAGTTGGCGTAGGTGTTCCGGTCCGGGTATTCGTCCAGTGCGTTGTCCGCCCCCAGTGTCGCCACCCAGTGCTGGTTCGGGCGGAAGTTCACCGACAGGTCCAGCGTCCACTTGCCGCCGTAGGTCTGGTCCTGCGCCGGGTTGGTGGCGTGGCGGGCGGTCACTTCACCGTAGCGGGTCGCGCCGGCATTGAAGTCCCAGCGCCGCAGGTTCCAGCCGGCGGTCAGCGCGAACTTGTCGCGCGGCGAGCCCTCCTCGATGCGTCCGCGCTCGTCGCGGCCCATGCGTTCCAGGTTGGCGCCAAGCGCCGACAGCGCCGCCGGGTTCGGCGCGATCCGGGTCACGTCGGTCTTGTTGTAGTTGTAGCTGGCGGTCAGGTTCAGGCTGCTCGCCTCCAGCGGCACGTTCCAGGTGCCGACCACGTCCACGCCGCGTGTGCGGGTGTCGATGGCGTTGTTGAAGTAGCGCGCGCTGGTGACGTTGGTGATGCCGAGCCCGGCCAGCAGCGCCTGGGCCGCCGCGTTGTTGGCGATGTTGAGGTTGGAGGACAGGACGATGCGGTCGTCGATCTCGATCCGGTAGGCGTCGATCGTCAGGTAGATGCGTTCGGCCGGCTGCAGCACCAGGCCCAGGCTGTAGGACAGCGAGGTTTCCGCCTGCAGCGGGTCCGCGCCCAGCGCCTGCGCCGCCGCGCCAGCTGCGGGGAAGGTGCCGGTCTCGTAGGCGACGCCGCTGGTGATGTTGGTGGTGACGGCCTGGTAGTGCTGCTGCGCCAGCGAAGGCGCGCGGAAGCCGGTGGCGACGGTGCCGCGCAGGGCGGCCGTCTCGGTGAACGCGTAGCGTGCCGACAGCTTGCCGGAGAACTGGTCACCGAAGTCGGAATAGTCCTCGTAGCGCCCGGCCAGGCCCGCGGAGAACTTCTCGGTGAAGTCGCCTTCAAGGCCCGCGTAGACCGCGTAGTTGTGGCGCTCGTAGTTGCCTGCGTTGCGCGGGGTGAATCCGCCGAAGCCCTGCGCGCCCGAGCCGAAGTAGGAATCCGCTTCGCCCGCGGTCTGCTCCCAGGTTTCCTGCCGGTGCTCGGCGCCCACCGAGAACGTGGCCGGATATTCCAGGCCGATGTTCACGGCCTTGGAGAAGTCCGCGTTCACCACCTGCTGGGTGTACTGCAGTGCGCCATCGTAGAAGCTGCGCGGGCTGGTGGCGCCGAGGGCGTAGTTGATGGTGTTCTGGGTGCGGAAGTCCAGCCGGCTGTCGCCAAGGTTGTAGCTCAGGTCCCAGTTCCAGCCGCTAGCGCTCACGCCCTTCAGGCCCACCACCACGCTGCGGTCGCGCGCGTCCTGGTTGATCTCCGGGACGTAGCCGTTCGGGTAGACCTGCGCCAGCAGGGCGCCTTGGCCGCTGTGGTTCTTCGAGCGGTAGAACGCGAACGAGGTGATGTCGCGCGCGCTGGACATCGCGCTGAGATACAGGTTGTTCTCGCCGATCTTCAGATTGGCGTTCAGCGAGAGCGCCGACTGGTCGACGTCGGGGTCGCCCAGCTTGAATGCCGTCTGGCCGACGTTAGGGAAGTTGCCGGTGTTCGGTGCGCTGCCCTGATAGGGACCGGCACGGTTGGTCATGTCCTGGTGGCCGGCCTGTGCCGCCACGTGGATGGTGCCGGCGTCGCCGCTCAGGGTCAGGCCGGTATCGCCCGAGAGCTGCCATTGCTTGCCGTCGCCTTCGGAATACTGGCCGCCGCCGAGGGCGATGCTGCCGCCGTCGCCGGAGCCCTTGAGCACGATGTTGACCACGCCGCCGATGGCGTCCGAGCCGTACTGCGCGGACGCGCCGTCGCGCAGCACCTCCACGCGCTCGATGGCGGCCACCGGGATGGTGTTCAGGTCCACCGCCGACGAGCCGCGGCCGATGGTGCCGTTGACGTTCACCAGCGCCGAGATGTGGCGGCGCTTGCCGTTCACCAGGATCAGCACCTGGTCCGGCGAGAGCCCGCGCAGCTGCGCGGGGCGCACGCCGCTGGTGCCGTCGGCCATGCCGGGGCGCGGGAAGTTCAGCGAGGGCAGGGCGCGCGCCAGCGCGGTGGCCAGCTCGGTGGTGCCGGTGGCCTCCAGCGTTTCCGGGGTCAGGATGTCGATGGGCGACTGCGACTCGGCCACGGTGCGGTCGGCCACGCGGGTGCCGGTGACGATCAGGGTGTCGAGGGTGCGGGCTTCCTTGTCGGCCTGCTGCGCCAGCGCCGGGGTGGCGGCCAGCAACGAGGACAGGGCCAGGGCGAGCGGGGTGATGCGGGGCATGACCAACTCCATCAGGGGGTTCCCGCATTGTTTAACACCCGTTTAACCGGGCTGCAAACACATCCCATGCATGCAGATATGCAGTAACGTACGTTGTTTTCCGGGGCGGTTCGCGCGCCGGCTTTCCCGTAGACTCGCCGCCCCATGATTTCCTTCCGCAATTTCGCCCTCCGGCGCGGCGAACGCCTGCTCCTGTCCAACGTCGACCTGACCCTGCACGCCGGCTGGCGCGTGGGCGTGGTTGGCCGCAACGGAGCCGGCAAGTCCAGCCTGTTCGCCGCACTCATGCGCGAGGTCGAGCCCGACAAGGGCGACCTCGACCTGCCTGGCAAGGCCCGCGTGGCCTCGGTGGCGCAGGAAACCCCGCACCTGCCGGACCCGGCCATCGACTTCGTGCTGTCCGGCGACGAGGCCGTGCACGCGGCCATCCAGATGGAAGCCAACGCCTTCGCCGCCGAGGATTGGGAGGCGGTGGCCGAGGCCCACCATCGGCTGGAGGAAGTGAACGGCTACGACGGCACCGCCCGCGCCGGCAAGCTGCTGCATGGGCTCGGCTTCCCGGCGGAGACGCACGAGAAGCCGGTGTCCGATTTCTCCGGCGGCTGGCGGGTGCGCCTGAACGTGGCGCGCGCGCTGATGACGCCGTCGGACCTGCTGCTGCTGGACGAACCCACCAACCACCTCGACCTCGACGCCGTGGTCTGGCTGGAAGAGTGGTTGAAGCGCTACGACGGCACGTTGCTGGTCATCAGCCACGACCGCGAGTTCCTCGACAACGTCACCACCCACATCCTGCACCTGCACGACGGCACCGCGAAGCTGTACGTCGGCAACTACACCGATTTCGAGCGCCAGCGCGCCGAGCACCTGCGCCAGCAGCAGATCGCGCACGAGAAGGAGCAGGCCGAGCGCGCCCACCTGCAGAGCTTCATCGATCGATTCAAGGCGAAGGCCAGCAAGGCGAAGCAGGCGCAGTCGCGGGTCAAGCGGCTGGCCAAGCTGGCCGGCACCGAGGCGGTGCGCGCCGAGCGCGCGCTGCACATCACCCTGCCAGAACCGCTGAAGCTGCCCAATTCCCTGCTGTCGCTGCACGATGCCGATTGCGGTTACGGCGCGGGGGCGAAGATCCTGTCGAATGCGAACTTCGGCCTCGAAGCCGGCGATCGCATCGGCCTGCTCGGCCCCAACGGCGCCGGCAAGTCGACGCTGGTGAAGACGCTGGTGGGTGAGCTGGCGCCGATGTCCGGCGAGCGCAAGGCGCACCCGGACCTGCGCATCGGCTATTTCGCCCAGCACACGGTGGAGTCGCTGGTGTCCGGTACCACGCCGCTGGACCACCTGCGCAAGCTGGATGCGGACGCGCCCAACCAGATGCTGCGCGACTTCCTGGGGCGCTGGAATTTTCCCGGCGACCGCGCCTTCGAAGTGATCGACACCTTCAGCGGCGGCGAGAAGGCGCGGCTGGCGCTGGCGCTGATCGCCTACCGCCGGCCCAACGTGCTGCTGCTGGACGAGCCCACCAACCACCTCGACCTCGACATGCGCGAGGCGCTGGCCGAGGCGTTGTCGGATTTTGATGGCGCCATCGTGATGGTCAGCCACGACCGCCACCTGATCGGCCTGGTCTGCGACAGCTACTGGCGCGTGGCTGGCGGCAGGGTCGAGCCGTTCGATGGCGACCTCGACGAATACGCGGCGTGGCTGCGCTCTCGGCCCGGCAGCGACAACCCGAAGACCCCGGCCCCGAAGGCGGAGCCGGCGCTCGCCAAGCCGGCGCCGCCACCTGCGCCGGCCAAGCCGAAGGTCAATCCGCACAAGCTGCAGAAGGCGGAGGAGCGGGTGGCGCGGCTGGAAGGAAAACTGGCCGAATGCGAGGCGCAGATGGCCGACCCGGCGGTGTATGCCGACGCCGGCAGGGTGGCCGACATCGGCCGGCAGCAGATGCAGCTGCGCACGGAGCTGGAGGCCGCCGAAGCGGAATTGCTGGCACTCTACGACTGACGCCGCGCCTGGTCCGTCGCCGATGCCGCATCCGATCGACAACCCGTTCTGGACCGCCCTGCGCGAACTGCACGGGGCCTTCGCGCAGGGTGCAGGCGAGGTCCTGCGCTATCCGCCCGACATCGCGCCGTTCGTGGCCATTGCACATCCGGGCGTCGCCGTGGATGAGGCCCTCGATGCTCTGCTGCCTGATCGCGAACCCGCGGTCATGCTGGGCGTGGCGCCCGCGGCGCTGTCGTCACGCTGGCGGCTGGATCCGCCGGAGCAGCTGGCGCAGATGACCTGCGACGTGCGTCTGCCGGTGCCGGACGGCCCGCCGATCCTGCCGCTGCAGGACGCCACCCGGCAGGCCGACGCGCGCGCGCTGACGGCGCTGGTGTACCCGCATTATTTCCGCCCGCGGACGATGGCGCTGGGCCGCTACTTCGGCATCTATCTGCCTGACGACAGCGGACAGGCGAGGCTGGCGGCAATGATCGGCGAGCGTCTGGGCGACGCCGGTTGCCGCGAGTTGAGCGCGATCTGCACGCATCCGGATTTCACCAGCCGCGGGCTTGCACGGCGCCTGACCGCGTGGCTGGCCAATCGCCTGCAGGACGAAGGTCTGCAGCCCTTCCTGCATGTCAGCCACGGCAACCTGCGCGCCCGCGCGCTGTACCAGGGCATGGGCTTCCGCACCCGCCGCGACCTGCCGCTGTGGCGCATCGGGCGGGCGTGACCAGTTTGTCCGGAGCAGGCGGGCCGGGTAGCTTGTGCGGATGAAAACCCGTTTGCGGCTCCTTCCGGCCTTCCTCCTCGCCTTCAGCTTCGGCACCGGTGCGACCACGCCATCCCTGGCGGCGCCCGCCGATGCCTTCCTTGCGGCCATCGCGGCGCACTGCGGCAAGGCCTATGCCGGGCGGATCGTCGCCAACGAACCGCGCCCTGCCACGCCGGATGCGTTCGAAGGCAAGGCGCTGGTCATGCACGTGCGCGGCTGCGAGTCGCCGGCGCAGGGGCTGCGCATTCCCTTCCACGTCGGCGAAGACCATTCGCGTACCTGGGTGCTGACCCGTACCGCCGACGGGCTGCGGCTGAAGCACGACCATCGCCATGCCGACGGCAGCCCGGACGCGGTCACCTTGTACGGCGGCGACACCGCCGAAGCCGGCTCACCGATGCGGCAGGTCTTCCCGGTGGACGCCGAGTCCCGCGCGGTGTTCGAGCGCGAAGGCCTCAATGCCTCGCTGCAGAACGCCTGGGCGATGGAAATCGAGCCGGGCAAGCGTTTCGTGTACGAACTGCGGCGACCGGGTGGGCGCCTGTTCCAGGTCGAGTTCGACCTCACCGCGCCGGTGCCGCTGCCGCCCGCACCGTGGGGCGACTGACCCGGGCGCGGCATAATCCACGCGCGTGTTGAATCCGCGCCGCCCGTCCCCAATTCGCTCCCGTCGCTCACCCTGCCGTCATTGCCATGCCGATCTACGCCTTCGCCTGCGCCGCCTGCGGCCACCACTTCGACAAGCTGCAGAAGTTGTCCGATGCCGATCCCGCCGCCTGCCCGTCCTGCGGTGCGGAGGGGCAGGTGCATCGCCAGCTGACCGCCCCGCAGTTCCGGCTGGCTGGCGGCGGCTGGTACGAGACCGATTTCAAGAAGGACGGCGACAGGAAGCGCAACCTGGCCGGTGACGCCGCAAAGCCGGCGGAAAGCAAGCCCGAGGCGAAGCCGGAGGCGGCCAAGCCTGCGGCGGAAAGCAAGCCTTGAGGACAACCGTCATTCCCGCGAGGGCGGGAACGACGCATACCTGCCGCAAGAAGTCTCCCGGCCGGACAGGGGGGCGGGCAACCTGGCGGATACCGGGGCCGCGACCTGCGTGGCCGCCCAGTCCCGCCGCCGGATGCCTGCCTCGTCCGCACCATCCCGCCGTGCTGGCCCCGCCCATCGGCTAAAATGCCCGGCTCCGCGCAGGCCCACCGCCCGCGCGCCCCAGCGTCCCCGGAGCTTCCATGCGTACCCATTTCTGCGGCCTGATCGACGACGCGTTGATCGGCCAGACCGTCACCCTCTGCGGCTGGGCCGATGTCGCCCGCAATATGGGCCAGATCGTCTTCATCGACCTGCGCGACCACGAGGGCATCGTGCAGGTCGTCGCCGAGCCGGCGGACGTGGCCGGCAACGCGGCGATGCTGGCCGCCGCCGCGGCGGTGGGCTACGAGGACTGCCTGCGCATCACCGGCACCGTGCGCCGCCGCCAGTCGGTCAACGACAGGATCAGGACCGGCCAGGTGGAAGTAGTGGCCGAGACGATCGAGCTGCTGAACAAGGCCGAGCCGCTGCCGTTCCACCACCACGAGAACCCGGGCGAGGACATCCGCCTGAAGTACCGCTACCTCGACCTGCGCAGCCCCGAGATGCAGCGCAAGATGCGCACGCGGACCAAGCTTGTCTCGGCGCTGCGCCATTACCTCGACGCGCGCGGCTTCCAGGATATCGAGACCCCGATCCTGACCAAGGCCACGCCGGAAGGCGCGCGCGACTTCCTGGTGCCGGCGCGCATGCATCCCGGCGAGTTCTACGCGCTGCCGCAGAGCCCGCAGCTGTTCAAGCAGATCCTGATGATGGCGGGCTTCGACCGCTACTACCAGATCGCCCGCTGCTTCCGCGACGAGGCGCTGCGCGCCGACCGCCAGCTGGAGTTCACCCAGCTCGACATGGAGTTCGCGTGGGTGGCCGAGCGCGACGTGCAGGACCTGACCGAGGACATGGTGCGACATGTGTTCCGCGAGGTGGTTGGCGTCGAGCTGGCCGCGCAGTTCCCGCGCATGACCTGGGCGGAAGCAATGCGCCGCTACGGCTCCGATAAACCGGATCTGCGCATCGCGCTGGAGCTGGTGGACGTGGCCGAACTGGTGAAGGGCTGCGAATTCGCGGTGTTCACCGGCGCCGCCAACGATCCGGACGGTCGCGTCGCCGCGCTGCGCATCCCCGGCGGCGCGGCGCTGTCGCGCAAGCAGATCGACGAATACGCAGCGCATGCCGCCAAGTACGGCGCCAAGGGCCTCGCGTACGCGAAGATCGACGAGGCCGGCGCGGTCAATTCGCCGGTCGCCAAGTTCTTCGCCGAAGGTGCGTTCGAGGCCGTGCTCAGGCACGTTGGCGCCGGCAATGGCGACCTCGTGTTCTTCGGCGCGGGCAGCTACAACAAGGTGTCCGACTTCATGGGCGCGGTGCGGCTGAAGGCCGGCAAGGATTTCAACCTCGTCGCCGAGGGCTGGGCGCCGCTGTGGGTCACCGACTTCCCGATGTTCGAGTGGGACGAGGAAGAGCAGCGCTACGTCGCCCTGCATCATCCCTTCACCGCGCCGGCGGTGGATTCGATCGACGACCTGCGCGCCAACGCCCGCACCGCGGTCAGCCGTGGCTACGACATGGTGCTCAACGGCAACGAGATCGGCGGCGGCTCCATCCGCATCCATCGCCCGCAGATGCAGGCGGCGGTGTTCGACCTGCTGGGCATCGGCGCCGACGAGCAGCGCGCCAAGTTCGGCTTCCTGCTGGACGCGCTGAAGTACGGCGCGCCGCCGCACGGCGGCATCGCCTTCGGCATCGACCGCATCGCCGCGCTGATGGCGGGCACCGAGTCGATCCGCGACGTCATCGCGTTCCCGAAGACCACCGGCGCACAGTGCCTGATGACCGATGCGCCGTCGCCGATCGCGGACGCGCAGCTGGCCGAGGTGCACGTGCAGGTGCGGCCGCAGGCGTGAGCGCCACGATCCGCCGCGCCACGCCTGCCGACGCCGCCGTGCTGGCGGAGCTGGGCACGGCGACCTTCGTCGAGACCTTCGGACACCTCTACACGTCCGAAGACCTGCATGCTTTCCTGGAAGAGAGCCACAGCGTCGATGCGTATGCGCACACGCTGGCGGATCCCCGCTATGCCCTGTGGATCGCCGAGGACGCAGCCGGCCACGCCACCGGTTACGCGCAGGCCGGCCCATGCGGATTGCCGCATGCCGATGTGCGGCCGGAGGACGGCGAGCTGAAGCGCCTGTACGTCCGCGCCGGCACCCAGAACGCCGGCACCGGCCGCGCGCTGATGGACGCGGCGATGGCATGGCTGCTGCGGGACGGCCCGCGCACGCTGTGGCTGTCGGTGTGGTCGGAGAACTCCGGTGCGCAGCGCTTCTACGCGCGCTACGGCTTCGCCTTCGCCGGCGAATACGAATTCATCGTGGGCGCGCAGCGCGACCGCGAGTTCATGTACCGGCGCCCGGCACAGGCCTGAGTGAACCGCCTGCCGGCCCGGTTCAGTCGTGGTCGCGCGGGACTTCCTGCAGCGCCGGCAGCGCCTCGCGACGGCCGTCCAGCAGGCCGCGGCTGAGCCGGTCGCCTTCGATGAACAGCAGTTGCCCGGTGCTGCCGTGCTTGAGGCCGCCGTCGATGGCGATCACCCGGCCGTCGTGGAAGCTGGCGACTTCGCCGACCGTGGTGTGGCCGACGACGATCCGCGCAACACCCAGCTTCGTCGCCAGCGCCCGCACCGCAGGCGTGTCCAGCTGGCCGTCGAAGTAGCCGCGGTACCAGATCGGGCTGGCCTTGTGGTCGTATAGGCGAGCCAGGCGCGGGTCGGCTTCCAGCGTCGCCTTCGGCGTGCCGAGGCTGCGCTGGTAGGCGGCATTGGTTGCGGCCGCGCCAACCGCCAGTTCCAGGTTGGCCGGGGAGATGCCGCCGTGCACGAACAGGGTGTCACCAAGCCGCAGCAGCACCGGGCGCGTGCGTAGCCACTGCCCGAGCACCGAATCGGACGCATACAGCGCGTCATAGCTGCGCCCCAGGCGCCGGGCGTTGTCGATCAGCGCCGGGTGCACGTAGTGGGTGCTGCCGTACAGCGCCATCGTTTCGTGATTGCCCAGCAGGAAATGCACGGCGCCGCCGGCGGCGCGTGCCTGCTGCTGCAGCTGGAACAGCAGCCACAGCGTTTCGGTCACGTCCTCGCCGCGATCGAACACGTCGCCGGCCACCACCAGGTGGTCGCGCCCGGCGCCCCAGCGGTCCTGGCCGTCAATCACGCCGTTGGCGCGCAGCAGCCGCACCAGCAGTCCGTACTGGCCGTGGATGTCGGAGACCGCGATGATGCGGGCGCCGGCCGGCAGCGGCGTTTCGCCGCCAGCGATGCGCGCCGGGATCGCCAGCGCATGCGGATAGCCGCAGCGCGGCCCGATCAGCGCGCCGTCGCGCGCGGGCAGGCTGCTGCGCACCACCTTGCCCCTGCACACCCACAGGGCATCCAGGCGGTTGCCCGGCGCATGGAATATGTACGGCCCGTCCCCTGCGGCAGCCGTGGGCGCCGGCCCGCTGGCAGCGCAGGCGGTGGTCGCCGCCGCCAGGCAGCCCAGCAGCAGGCCGCGGCACAGGGTGGCGAGGAGGGTGCGGTAACGGTTGGCCATACGGATTCAGGCTTGGGGTGTGCGGCACGGTACGACGGGCGACGTTAAGCGGCGCCTGAGATTCGAGCGCGCAGTCGGACCAGCCGCCGTATAATCCGCCGCTTCGCATTTCCGGCCGGATATTGTCATGGGACGTGGCCCCTCCATCGAAGCCCGCAAGAACGCGCAGGACGCGCAGCGCGGCAAGATCTTCACCAAGGTGATCCGCGAGATTTCGGTGGCGGCACGCGCCGGAGGCGGCGACCCGCACAGCAATCCGCGGCTGCGCTCGGCGATCGACAAGGGTCTGGCGGTCAACATGACCAAGGACGTGATCGAGCGCGCCATCAAGAAGGCCACCGGCGAGCTGGAAGGTGTGGTCTACGAGGAGATCCGCTACGAGGGTTACGGCGCGGGCGGGGTGGCGGTGATCGTCGACTGCCTGACCGACAACCGCGTGCGCACCGTGGCAGACGTCCGCCACGCCTTCGGCAAGTTCGGCGGCAACCTCGGCACCGAGGGCTCGGTGTCCTTCATGTTCCACAAGGTCGGCGTGCTCAGCTACGACGCCGGCGCGAACGAGGACGCGATCACCGAAGCCGCCATCGAAGCCGGTGCCGACGACGTGGTGGTGTACCCGGAAGACGGCGCCATCGACGTGCTGACCTCGCCCGAGGCCTTCGCGGGCGTTAAGGCGGCGATGGAGGCGGCCGGGCTGGCGCCGGGCTTCGCCGAAGTCACCATGCGCGCCGACAACGACAGCGCGGTGGAGGGCGAAACCGCGGAGCAGGTGCAGAAGCTGCTGCGCTGGCTGGAAGACATGGACGATGTGCAGGACGTCTACTCCAACGCGGCCGGCCTCGGCTGAATCCGCCTGACGCTGCGCCGACCGATGGTTTCCGATCTGCAATCCGGTGGTGTGCGCGCGGCGACGGTCAGGGTGCTGGGGATCGACCCCGGCTCGCAGCGCACCGGCGTGGGCATCATCGATGTCGCCGCGGACGGCAGGATCACCCATGTACACCACCAGCCGCTGGTGCTGCTGGACGCCGAATCCTTCCCGCTGCGCCTGCGCAAGTTGCTGGACGGATTGTGGGCGCTGATCGAGCAGTACCGGCCGGACGAGGTCGGGGTCGAGCAGGTGTTCCTGTCCAACAACGCGATGAGCGCGCTCAAGCTCGGGCAGGCGCGCGGCGCGGCGATCGCCGCCTGCGTGGCGCGGGACCTGCCGGTGAGCGAATACGCCGCCAAGGAAATCAAGCTGGGGCTGGTGGGCAGTGGCGGGGCCGATAAAAAGCAGGTGCAGCACATGGTGGCCGTGATGCTGGGCCTGACCGGGAAGTTGCAGGCCGACGCCGCCGATGCGCTGGCAGTGGCGATCACCCACGCCCACGTGCGCGCCAGCGCCAACCGGCTGGGCGTCGATGCACGCGCGGCCTGGGGCCGCAAGGGCAGGGGAAGACGATGATCGGGCGACTGAAAGGCATCCTCATCCACAAGGCGCCGCCGTGGCTGGTGGTGGACGTGCACGGCGTCGGCTACGAGCTGGAGGCGCCGATGAGCACGTTCTACGACCTGCCGGACGTGGGCCGCGAGGTGTTCCTGTTCACCCACTACGCGCAGAAGGAAGACAGCGTCTCGCTGTACGGCTTCCTGCGCGAAGCCGAGCGCCGGCTGTTCCGCGACGTGCAGAAGGTCTCCGGCATCGGCGCGAAGATCGCGCTGGCGGTGCTGTCCGGGGCATCCGTCGAGGAGTTCGCGCGGCTGGTGCAGACCTCCGACGTGACCGCGCTGACCCGCATCCCCGGCATCGGCAAGAAGACCGCCGAGCGCATGGTGGTGGAGCTGCGCGACCGCGCGGCCGACCTGGCCGGCGGCCCGGTCGCGGCCAGCGCCGGGATGCCGGGCGATCCGCTGTCCGAGGCCATTACCGCCCTGCAGGCCTTGGGCTACAAACCCGCCGAGGCCGAGCGCATGGCGAAGAAGGCCGCCGCCGACGGCGACGCCGCCGAAACCATCATCCGCAAGGCGCTGCAGTCGGCGCTGCGCTGAGCCGCCTCCCGCCGCCCCGTCTTTCCCTGCGAGCATCCATGAGCACTCCCGCACAGCCGTCGCATGCGCATGGCGTCCAGTCCGGCAAGGCTGCCGGGCTGGCGCTGGTGGTCGGCGCCATCGGCGTCGTCTTCGGCGACATCGGCACCAGCCCGCTGTACACGCTGAAGGAGGCGTTCTCGCCGCACTACGGCCTTCGCAACGACCACGACACCGTGCTGGGCGTGCTCTCGCTGGCGTTCTGGGCGCTGAACATCGTGGTCACCCTGAAGTACGTGACCATCATCATGCGCGCCGACAACGACGGCGAGGGCGGGATCATGGCCCTGATGGCGCTGGCCCAGCGCACACTGCGCAAGGGATCGCGCTCGGCCTACGTGGTCGGCATCCTCGGCATCTTCGGCGGCTCGCTGTTCTTCGGCGACGGCGTCATCACCCCTGCCATCACCGTGATGGGCGCGGTGGAAGGGTTGGAGGTGGCGGCGCCCGGGCTGGGGCGGTTCGTGGTGCCGATCGCCCTGGTGGTGCTGGCGGGGCTGTTCGCGGCCCAGCGCTTCGGCACCGCGCGGGTGGGCAAGGTATTCGGTCCGGTGATGGTGCTGTGGTTCCTGGCGCTGGCGGCGATCGGCGTGTGGAACGTGGTGGCCGCCCCCGAAGTGCTGAAGGCGTTCAATCCGTGGTGGGGCGCGCGGTTCTTCGTCGAGCACGGCTGGCACGGCGTGTTCATCCTCGGCGCGGTGGTGCTGGCCGTCACCGGCGGCGAGGCGCTGTACGCCGACATGGGCCATTTCGGCGCGCCGCCGATCCGCCACGGCTGGTATTTCTTCGTGCTGCCCTGCCTGATGCTCAACTATCTCGGCCAGGGCGCGGTGGTGCTGCAGCGCCCCGGCGCGGTATCCAACCCGTTCTACGAGGCGGTGCCGGACTGGGCGCTGTACCCGATGATCGTGCTGGCGACGATGGCGGCGGTGATCGCCTCGCAATCGGTCATCACCGGTGCGTTCTCGGTGTCGCGGCAGGCGATGCAGCTGGGCTACATCCCGCGCATGCGGATCAAGCACACCTCGCACGACACCATCGGCCAGATCTACATCCCCGGCATCAACTGGGGGCTGGCGCTGCTGGTGTTCGGGCTGGTGCTGGCGTTCCGCAGTTCGTCCAACCTGGCGGTGGCCTACGGCATTTCGGTGTCGGCGACGATGCTGATCGACACCCTCCTGCTGGCGCTGGTGGCGCGCATGCTGTGGCCGCGCGCGCGGCACTGGATCGTGGCGCTGTGCATGGGTTTCCTGGTGGTGGACGTGGCCTTCGTGGCCGCCAACGGCGCCAAGCTGCTGCAGGGCGCGTGGTTCCCGGTGGTGCTGGGCATCGTGCTGTTCACCATGATGCGGACCTGGCGGCGCGGCCGCGAACTGCTCAACGCCGAGATCCACAAGGAAGGCATCCGGCTGGATACGTTCCTGCCCGGGCTGATGCTGGCGCCGCCGGTGCGCGTGCCCGGCACCGCGGTGTTCCTGACCGCCAGCCCCGACGTGGTGCCGCACGCGCTGCTGCACAACCTCAAGCACAACAAGGTGCTGCACGAACGCAACGTGTTCCTGACCGTGGAAACGCTGGCGGTGCCGTACGCGCCGCAGGAGAAGCGGCTGAAGATCGAGCCCATTGCCGGCGACGATTTCCACCGGGTCATCATCCGCTACGGCTTCATGGAAACGCCGGACGTGCCGCTGGCGCTGATGCGCAGCTGCGACCAGTGCGACTTGGTCTTCAACCCGATGGACACCACCTACTTCGTCAGTCGCGAAAGCATCGTCGCCGCCCGCCGCCGCGGCATGCCGGTCTGGCGCGACAAGCTGTTCGCCTTCCTGCACCGCAATGCCGCCCCGGCGACGACGTTCTTCCGCATCCCCGGCAACCGGCTGGTGGAACTGGGCGCGCAGGTCGAGATCTGACCGCCCGCACGGGTCCGTCCGTGCGGGTTGAAATCGGGGTGCAGTGGCCAGACATCGGGCAGGACGCCGATGCCGCAGGCCGCCATGATTCCGTATTCCCTGCTCGACCTCGCCCCGGTCACCGAGGGCGGCAGCCCAGCCCAGTCCTTCGCCAACAGCCTTGCGCTGGCGCGGCACGCAGAGGCGCTGGGCTACCGGCGCTTCTGGCTGGCGGAGCACCACAACATCCCCGGCGTGGCCAGCGCCGCCACCGCGGTGCTGGTTGGCCACGTCGCCGCCGGCACCTCCAGCATCCGGGTCGGCGCGGGTGGCGTGATGCTGCCGAACTCCGCACCGCTGCAGGTGGCCGAACAGTTCGGCACGTTGGCCGCGCTGTTCCCCGGACGCATCGACCTCGGGGTCGGCCGCGCCCCCGGCACCGACCAGGCCACCGCGCGCGCGCTGCGCCGCTACCACGACAGCGCCGAGGCGTTCCCGCAGGACGTGCAGGAACTGCTGCACTACTTCCAGCCGGTGCAGCCCGGGCAGGCCGTGCAGGCGGTGCCGGGCGCGGGCCTGGACGTGCCGGTGTGGATCCTCGGCTCCAGCCTGTTCGGCGCGCGGCTGGCGGCGGCGCTGGGCCTGCCCTATGCCTTCGCCTCGCACTTCGCGCCGGCGGCGATGACCGAGGCGCTGGCCCTCTACCGCCGCGACTTCCGTCCGTCGGCGCAGCTCAGGCAGCCTTACGCGATGCTGGCACTGAACGTGGTCGGCGCC
>JAANMY010001321.1_pt1 | contig 28828 bp, 18 predicted proteins | sample 7279691 | NCBI WGS metagenome assembly JAANMY01 (sample SAMN14094543, study PRJNA606508) | bioreactor metagenome | isolation source: A lab-scale SPAN reactor treating ammonium-rich wastewater day 388 | place: Ireland: Galway | collected 2018-02-07
GGCGAAAGGCGTCAGGGGTGCGCTTCAAGCGGTCGCTGTGGCTCATCCTGCCATCCTACTGCCTGGACGTTCTATTGTGCAGCGAGTCTATTGTACGCCCCCCGAACCCGTCCGACCGGACCCGCCGAACGGCCGCGCGACGTCTGCCTTGCATTTACCCCGCGTCGCCGAATCGTGTACACTGGAGAGATCGGTGTGGGGGGCGCCCACGCAGCGACGCGGGACGTCGGCCCCGCCCACGACACCAATAGTATCTTCGTCATGGTAAATAACGGCGGCCCGCGGATCGGCTTCCTGGGGGCAGGCAAGATGGCGACGGCGCTGGCGCGCGGCTGGCTCACCGCCAAGCTGACCGCCCCCGAACAGCTCCTCGCCGCCGACCCGGTGCCCGCGGCCCGCGAGGCGTTTCACCAGGCCACCGGAGTGCGCGTCGTCGCCGACAACCGTCAGGTGGTCGCCAGTGCCGACGTTGTCGTGCTCGCTGTCAAACCGCAGAACCTGCCGGCGCTGTTTACGGAGATTCGGGCGACGGCGGCAGTGCGCCACCTGATCGTTTCCATCATCGCCGGGGCGACGCTGAAGCAGCTCGGCGACGGCCTCGGGCCGGACCGGCGAGCCGTCCGGGTGATGCCGAACACGCCCTGCCTGGTCGGGGCGAGCGCGTCCGCCTACGCCCCGGGGCCGGCCGCCACCGCCGAGGACGTTCAGCTCGTGGACCGACTGTTCGCGGCCGTCGGCAAGGCGTTCCGGGTGCCGGAAAAGTTGCTCGACGCGGTCACCGGGTTGAGTGGCAGCGGACCGGCGTTCGTCTACGTACTCATCGAGGCGCTCAGCGACGGCGGGGTCAAGGTCGGCCTGCCGCGCGAGGTGGCGACCGTCCTGGCCGCTCAGACCGTCCTCGGCGCCGCCCGGATGGTGCTCGAAACCGGGGTCCACCCCGGCGCTCTGAAAGACATGGTCGCCAGCCCGGGCGGGACAACGATCGCCGGGCTGCACGCGCTGGAACAGCGTGGCTTCCGTGCCGCCCTGATGGACGCGGTCGAGGCGGCCACCCGGCGGGCGACGGAGCTGGGGAAAAGCTGACCCCCGCCGGACCGTCGGGGGAGCCGGACATGAGCCCATCCGCCGCGGCGGATGGGTTTCTCCTTTTTCAAGGTGACGAGCCTTGCACGACAGCGAACGAGTCCTGGTCTTCGATTTCGGGTCGCAGTACGGCCAGCTGATCGCCCGCCGGGTGCGCGAGCAGAACGTCTTCTGCCAGATCGTTCGCCACGACCTGCCGGCCGAGCGCGTCGCCGCGCTGAAGCCGCGCGGCCTGATCTTCTCCGGTGGGCCGGCGAGCGTGTACGCCCCCGGGGCTCCGCACCCGGACCCGAAGGTATTCGACCTGGGTATCCCGGTCCTGGGCATCTGCTACGGGATGCAGCTCGCCGCTCAGGCTCTCGGCGGCGAGGTGCAGCCGGCCCGCAGCCGCGAGTTCGGCCGAGCCCACTGCCGCATCACCGAGGCCGACGGCCTGTTTGCCGGCGTGCCGGACGAGACGATCGTCTGGATGAGCCACGGCGACCAGGTGCAGGCGGTCAACGGCAACTTCGTCCCGCTCGCCTCGACCGACACGTGCCCGCTGGCGGCGGTCCGTCACTGCGACCGCCCGGTCTTCGGGCTGCAGTTCCACCCCGAGGTGAGCCACACCCCTTACGGCAGCCGCATCCTGCGCAACTTTCTGTACGACGTCTGCGGGTGCCAGGGACAGTGGCATGTGCAGTCGTTCATCCAGCAGAGCGTCGCCGAGCTGCGTCGGCAGATCGGCACCCACCGGGTTATCTGCGGACTGTCGGGCGGGGTTGATTCGTCGGTGACGGCGGCCCTGCTGGTCCGCGCCGTCGGGCCGCAGGTGGCGTGCATCTTCGTTGATAACGGGCTGCTCCGGCAGGACGAGGCGGACGCCGTCCGCCGCACCTTCCGCGACAACTTCAAGGCCGACCTGCACGTGGTCGATGCGCGCGACCGCTTCCTCGGCGCGCTGGCCGGGGTGGCCGACCCGCAGCAGAAGCGGCGCATCATCGGCCACGTCTTCATCGACGTGTTCAAGGACGAGGCGCGGCACATCGAGAACGCGAAGTTCCTGGCCCAGGGCACCCTGTACCCCGACGTGATCGAGAGCGGGGCGGCGGTGGACGGGCCAGCGGCGACGATCAAGACCCACCACAACGTCGGCGGGCTGCCGAAGGAACTGGGGTTCGAGCTGATCGAGCCGCTCCGCGATCTGTTCAAGGACGAGGTGCGGCGGCTGGGGCTGGAGCTGGGGCTACCGGAACAGACCGTGTGGCGCCACCCGTTCCCCGGACCGGGGCTGGCGGTGCGCTGCCTCGGCGTCGTGACGGCGGACCGCCTGGACGTCCTGCGCAAGGCCGACGCGATCCTGCTGGAGGAGCTGAAACAGGCCGGCTGGTATCGCAAGACGGCTCAGGCGTTCGCGGTCCTGCTGCCGGTCCAGAGCGTCGGCGTCATGGGCGACGAGCGGACCTACGAGAACGCGATCGCCCTGCGCGCCGTCCAGACCGACGACTTCATGACGGCCGACTGGTCGCATCTGCCTTACGAATTGCTGGCGAAGATATCGACCCGTATCATCAACAACGTGGCGGGCGTCAACCGCGTTGTCTACGACATCAGCAGCAAGCCGCCGGCAACGATCGAGTGGGAGTGAACTTTGCGTACCAGCCGCGCGCGGCTGGTACGCAAGGAAGGGAACCAGGGCGATGCGCTTCACGAAGATGCAGGGGTGCGGCAACGACTACATCTACGTCGATTGCTTCCGCAACCCGATGCCCCACGACCCGCCGGGCCTGAGCCGCAAGATCAGCGACCGCCACTTCGGCGTCGGCAGCGACGGCCTCATCCTCATCTGCCCGTCCGACAGGGCGGACGCGCGGATGCGCATGTTCAACGCGGACGGCAGCGAGTCGGAGATGTGCGGCAACGGTATCCGTTGCGTCGCGAAATTCGTCCACGATCACGGCCTGGTGCGCAAGCCGGTGCTGACCGTCGAGACGGGCCGCGGCGTCTTGACGCTGGAGCTGGAAGTCAGCGGCGGCAGCGTCCGCCAGGTGCGCGTGGACATGGGCGAGCCGATCCTCGAGGCCGCCCGCATCCCGACCGCGTTGCCCGGCGATCCGCCCATCGAGGCCGCCCTCCCCAACCATCCGCTCAAGGTTACGTGCGTGTCGATGGGCAACCCGCACTGCGTCACCTTCGTGGACGAGATCACCGACGCGCTGGTGCTGGGAGTCGGCCCGCAAATCGAGCGTGACCCGGTCTTCCCGCGCCGGACCAACGTCGAGTTCGTCCGCGTCAACCGACCGGACGACATCACCATGCGCGTCTGGGAGCGCGGCTCGGGGGAGACGCTGGCGTGCGGGACCGGCGCGTGCGGCGTGGCGGTCGCGGGGGTGCTCAGCGGCCGAACGCAACGGCGCCTCACCGCCCACCTGCTCGGCGGCGACCTGCAGCTGTACTGGTCGGAGGCGGATAACCACGTCTACATGACCGGGCCGGCGGTGGAGGTGTTCGGCGGCGACTGGCCGGAGGAGTGAGCCTGGTGAAGGCCCACGGGGCGCCACCCGTGAACTTTCCCCGGCAACTCCCGGCACCATGCTGCATAACCGGCAGAAACGGGTGCCAGGCAAAGCGCATGCCGTGCGGCGGGCCGTCAGGGGCGAAGGCGACTAGACACGGGTACGAAAAAGGGTTAGATTAAATTCAGTAATGGTATTTGTAGAAGCAGTGTGAGCTTCCTACCTCGTTCGTGCTGGAGGTCTGTTTGACGACCGCAACGCTTATGGAACCGAAAATCGGTTTCCAGGCTCTCTCACTCTCCCCCCCGACCCTGGCGGCGCTGGACCGCGTCGGCTATGTCGAGCCCACCCCGATTCAGGCGGCCCTGATCCCCGAAGCCCTCACCGGCAAGGACGTCATCGGTCAGGCACAGACCGGCACCGGCAAGACGGCCGCCTTCCTGCTGCCGTTCCTCGAGCACTGGCGTGACCGGAACGAGCCGGGTCCGCAACTCCTGGTCATGACCCCGACGCGCGAACTGGCCGCGCAGGTCGCCCAGGAGGCCGCCCGCCTCGCTCCGAGCAAGCACTGTCGGGTGGTGCCGATCTACGGCGGGACGCGCTTCCGCGAGCAGCTCGCCGCCATGCAGAAGGGGTTCGCCATCGCCGTCGGTACGCCCGGACGGGTTCTCGACCACCTGGCGCGCGGCACCCTGAAGCTCGACCGGCTGGAGTGCGTCGTCCTGGATGAGGCGGACCGCATGCTCGACATCGGGTTCCGGCCCGACATCGAGAAGATCCTGCGCCGCTGCCCGAAGGACCGGCAAACGTTCCTGCTGTCCGCCACCCTGCCGGCCGAGGTTCTGCGGCTGGCCCAGCGCTACATGCGCGACCCCGTCCACATCAACCTGTCGCCCGAGCAGCTGACGGTCGAGAACATTCAGCAGTCGTACATCAGCGTCAGTCCGGAGAAGAAGTTCGACCTGCTCCTGAAGGTGATGGAGCGCGAACGGCCGCGCCAGTGCATCATCTTCTGCGAGCGCAAGCGGACCGCCCACAACCTGTACCTGGACCTGCGTCAGCAGCGCAAGAAGGTGTCGGTGATGCACGGCGACCTGCCGCAACCGCACCGCGAGCGGATCATGAAGCGGTTCCGCGACGGCGAGATCGTCTACCTCGTGGCGACCGACGTGGTCGGCCGCGGCATCGACGTGATGGGCATCTCGCACATCATCAACTACGATCTGCCGCACGACATCGAGAACTACGTCCACCGGGTCGGCCGCACCGGCCGGATGGGCAAGGACGGCATCGCCATCGCCTTCGTCACTCCGGAGCAGGGCGAGGAGCTGACCGAGATCGAAATGCTGATCAACAAGCAGTTGACCGAGGACCGAGTCGAGGGGTTCCAGGCGGTCCCGCCGAGGCCGCCGAAGTCCGCCCAGCCGGAGGCGCCCAAACCTTACGCCCCCGTCTTCGGCCAGAAGACGAAGCGGTACAGCAATCGGCTCTAACGCGGTTTGCAGGCGCGTTGCGCACAGGCGAGCGAGAGGCGTGCGTCCCCTGTTCCCCCGCGATCGAACAGGGGACGCACGCCTCCCGCTCGCCTGGCCCGTGCGCAACCCGTTGGAGAACCGTGCCAGGCGCCCGTCGCTGACGCTTCCGGCGCGTCGGCGTCCGTCGGTTTTGTCCCTCAACCACCCGCCCCCGCGTTGCACCCGCCGCGATGACCCTCCAGGCCACCAACCTGCGGAAAGACTACCCCGCCCGCAGCGGGCCGCTCACCATCCTCCGCGACGTTACCTTCACCCTCGAAGCGGGCGAGGCGCTCGCCGTCATGGGGCCGTCCGGGTCGGGCAAGAGCACGCTGCTGTACATCCTCGGCACGCTCGATCGGCCGACGTCCGGCACCGTCCGCCTCGCCGGCCACGACCCGTTCGCCCTGCCCGAGAAGGGGCTCGCCGACTTCCGCAACCGGCACATCGGGTTCGTCTTCCAGGACCACCACCTGCTGCCGCAGTGCTCGGTGCTGGAGAACGTCCTCATCCCGACGCTCGTCGTTCGCGAGGCCGGAGCGGAGGCATGGGCGCGCGAGCTGCTCGGCCGGGTCGGGCTGGCGGACCGACTCGATCACCGGCCGGCCGAGCTGTCCGGCGGCGAGCGACAGCGCGTCGCGATCGCCCGCGCTCTCGTCCGCAGACCGCAGCTGCTCCTCGCCGACGAGCCGACCGGGAACCTCGACCGGCACACGGCCGAGCGCGTGGCCGAACTGCTGCTGGACCTGCACCGGCAGGAGCGGAACGTCCTGATCGTGGTGACGCACAGCGCCGATCTGGCGCGCCGGTTCCCGCGCCGGGCCGAGATGCTCGACGGCACGCTCGCCCCGCTGGAGGGCGTGACGCCATGACGTTCGCCCGGCTGCTGCTGCGCAACCTCGTCTTCCACTGCCGGGGCAACTTCGCGGTCCTGCTCGGCGTCGTGGTCGGGACGGCGGTCCTGACCGGCGCGCTGCTCGTCGGCGATTCGCTGCGCGGCAGCCTGCGCGACCTGACTCTGCGGCGGCTCGGGTGGGTCGATAACGCGCTGATCACCGGCCGCTTCTTCCGCGCGGATCTCGCCGCCGGGGTCGGTGGCACGCACGTCGCGCCGGCCCTCCTCCTGCAGGCCGCGGCGGCACGCGGCGACGGCTCGCACCGCGTCAACAAGGTCGTGCTCCTCGGCGTCGATGAGCGCTTCTGGCACAACACGCTGGTCCCGGTGGGGGCGAAGTTCTGGCGCCCGCCGCAGCCGATCGACCTGCGCCAGCGCGGCGTGGTACTCGGCGCCGCCCTCGCCCGGGATCTGAAGGTCGCGAAGGACGAGACGGTCGCGTTCCAGCTGGAGAAGGTGAGCGCCGCCCCGCGCGAGAGCTTCCTCGGCAAGCGCGGGGCCGAGGCCGTGCTGACGACGCTGGAACTCAAGGTCGCGGAGGTACTGCCGGACGACCATCTCGGCAGCGCGTTCAGCCTCAACCCGAGCCCGACCCTGCCGCGTAATGCCTTCGTTCCGCTGCCGGTGCTGCAGGAAGAACTGCGCAGCCAGGAGGACCGGGCGCGCAGCCTGCCGCCGCTGCCGGTCAACGCCCTGCTCGTCGAGGGTGGAACGAAAGAGTCGCTGGAGGCGAAGCTCGGCCGGCTGCTCACGCTGGACGATTGGGGTCTGGAGGTGCGCACCCCGCGGCGGTTCGGCGGTCCGGCCCCGGGCTACCTCAGCCTGGAGAGCCGGCAAATCTTCGTCGAGCCAGCCGCACAGGCAGCTGTCGAGAAGGCGAACCTGACCGCCGCGCCGACGCTCGTCTACATGTTCACGAACCTGGGGACGGTGCGGCAGCACGCTCTCGCCGCCGCCGGCACACTCGCTCCGCTGGCGGGGCCGGTGCCGCTCGCGCCCGTGCTGGCGGCCGCCTACGGCCCGGTGCAGGCGCCGTACTCCGTCGTCGCTGCCCTCGATCCGACGCGCCCGCCGCCGCTGGGGCCGTTCCTGCCGAAGGGACTCGACCGGCTGCGCGACGACGAGATCCTGCTCGTCCGCTGGGACGGCTCGCCCTTCACCGACCATGTTGGAGAGAAGCCGTCCTCGAAGGGACTGCGGCCGACCGGCCCGTTCGTGGTGCGCGGGCTGCGCGAGGTGGCGCCAGGCGACCCGCTGGCGCTGACGTACTTCCGTCCCGGCGAGGAGGGGCAACTCCGCCAGCAAACAGTCGTGCTGCGGCTGGCGGGGACGACGCCGCTGGAGGGGCGGTTCCGCGACCGCAACCTCACGCCGCAGGTGCCCGGCATCACCGATCGGCTGACGCTGGACGAGTGGGAGGCGCCGTTCCCGTTCGACCGGGCGCGCCTTCAGCCGGCCGACAACCGCTACTGGGCCGAGCACCGCGCCACCCCGAAGGCGTATGTCACTCTTAAAACGGGACAAAAGCTCTGGGGCGGCCGGTTCGGCGACGTGACGTCCATCCGCCTCGTCCCGCCAGCGGGCGACGACCCGGCGCAGGTCGCCGCCGAGCAGATCCTCGCGAACCTGCGGCCGGCGCAGGGTGGCTTCGTGTTCGAGGACGTGCGCCGGCAGCGGCTGGAGGCGAGCGCCGGCGGCATCGACTTCGGCGGGCTGTTCCTCGGTTTCAGCTGTTTCCTGATCCTGGCGGCGCTGCTGCTGGTCGGGCTGCTGTTCCGGCTCAACATCGACCGGCGGGCGCGCGAGGTCGGCCTGCTCCTGGCGGCGGGCTTTCGCCGCGGAACGGTGCGGGGGTTGTTCCTCACGGAAGGCGGCGTGCTGGCGGCGCTCGGCGGGCTGGTCGGGCTGGCGGGGGCGGTGTTGTACGCCTGGCTGATGCTCGAGTTCCTCGCGGCGCGCTGGCCGGGTGGGCTCGACCGCTCGTTCCTGCGTCTGCACGTCGGCCCGCTCAGCCTCCTGTACGGCTATGTGGGGGCAGTGGCGGTGAGCCTGCTTACCATCGTTTGGGCGACGCGCACCCTCGCCCGCGTGGCCCCGCGCGCGCTGCTGCTGGGCGAAACGGCCGAGGGAGCCGCGGTGGTTGCGGCCGGACCGCGGCGCTGGAGCCGATGGGTGGCGGGCGTTGGGCTCGTCGGAACGGTGATTTGCCTCGTCATCGGGACGCAGGTGCGCGACCACGAGGCGCAGGCGGGGAGCTTCTTCGGCAGCGGCGCGCTGCTGCTGGCCGCCGGGCTGGCGCTGTTCTGGGGGTGGATGCGGCGCGACCGACGCGAGGTGGTCCACGGCAGTGGCGCCCCGGCGCTGGCCCGGCTCGCCATGCGGAACGCCTCGCGGCACCCGGTGCGCAGCCTGCTGACGGTCGGTCTGCTCGCCGCCGCAACGTTCCTCGTCGTGGCGGTGCAGGTGTTCCACCGCGAGCCGGGGGCCGACTTCCTCACGCGCGCCGGCGGCAGCGGCGGCTTCCCCCTGCTCGCCGAGGTTGAGGTGCCGGTCTACCAGGATCTCAACAGCGACCGGGGCCGGGCCGATCTGAACCTCTCGCCGCCAACTGCGGCGGCCCTGCGCGACGTGCGTTTCGTCCCGCTGCGGCTGCGGGCCGGCGACGACGCGAGCTGTCTGAACCTCTACCAGCCGCGCCGGCCGCGCCTCCTCGGCGTGCCCTCCTCCCTGATCGAGCGCGGCGGGTTCCAGTTCGCCGGGACGGAGGCCCGCACGGACGAGGAGCGGCGCAACCCGTGGCTGCTCCTCCGGGGCCAGCGGGCGGACGGCGCGATCCCGGTCCTCGGCGAGGCGAACACGGTCGTCTGGATGCTCGGCAGCAACCTGGGGGGCGAGATCAGCGTCCCCGACGCGCGCGGCCGGCCGGTGAAGCTGCGCGTGGTCGGACTGCTCAAGGACAGCATCTTCCCGAGCGAGTTGCTGATGTCCGAGGAGAATTTCCTGGCCACGTATCCACGGCAGGAGGGTTACGCCTTCTTCCTGATCGACCCCCCGGCGGGGCAGACCGAGGCGGCACGGGCCGCAGTGGAGAAGGCGCTCGCCGGGCATGGAGTGGCGGTGACGCCAGCGGTCGCGCGGCTCGAAGCCGTGCTGGCGGTGGAGAACACATACCTGGCGACGTTCCAGGCGCTCGGCGGGCTGGGGCTGCTGCTCGGGGCGCTGGGGCTGGCGGTGGTGCTGCTGCGGAGCGTGTGGGAGCGGCGCGGGGAGCTGGCTCTGTTCCGGGCACTGGGGTATCGGCGCGCGGCGCTGGGCTGGCTGGTGCTGGCGGAGAATGGTTACCTGCTCATCCTTGGGGCGCTGCTTGGGGTGGCGGCCGCGTTCTGGTCCGTCCTGCCGCAGCTGCTCGGCGGGGCGGGGGCGGTCCATGTGGGCGAGTTGCTGGGCGTGTTCGCCCTGGTGACGGTGGTTGGCCTGGCGGCGGGGGCGGCGGCGCTGGCGGCGACTCTGCGCGCGCCGCTGCTGCCGGCGCTGCGGCGCGAGTGAGGATTGGCGATCGCGGTCCGGAGGAGAGGTTGCCCCCTCACGGGACTGGACCGCGGGCGGCGGACTTTTTATGACAACGGAACGCAGAGGCGCCTGGCCGCCGTTCATGGTCAGGTAATCGTACCGCTTCTGACATGAAGGGCTAACACCCTGATTCGTTGCATCGGAGGTCCGTTCATGAAGTACAGTCGTGTGGGGGCGGCGGGGCTCTTCCTCGGCGCCGCCGTGCTGGTGGTGATGTGCCAGCCGGCCGAGGCCCAGAAGACCACCAGGCTCAAGATCCTTATCCCCGAGAGTCCCGACAAACCGGCCAAGGTGGCGGTGGACGGGAGAGAAGCCGCCGGCGGCGAGGGGACCGAGCGCTCCATCCCGGCACCGGACCTCAAGAAGGGCAAGGATGCGTATCTGGTGTCGGTGACGTTCTACCCGAACAACTACACCACGATCACCCGCAAGAGGACAGTCAAGGCCGGCCCCGGCGCGATCACCGTTGACCTGCGCGTGGCCAACAAGGAGTTCAAGGACGACATCGTCGTCCGCTATGTCCCGACGCCGGACGACATCGTCGGGGAGATGTGCAAGCTTGGCAAGGTCACCAGGAAGGACATCGTTTACGACCTCGGCTGCGGCGACGGCCGGATGGTGATCAAGGCGGTGAAGGACTTCGGCGCCAGGCGCGGCGTCGGCGTGGATATCGACCCCGAGCGCGTCAAGGAGTCGAAGGAGAACGCGGTCAAGGCCGGGGTGCAGGACAAGGTCGAGTTCCGCAAGGGCGACGTGCTCAAGATCGACGACCTGTCGGACGCAACGGTTGTGCTGCTGTACATGGGCGAGGACATCAACAAGCGCCTGGCGCCGATCCTGCAGAAATCGCTCAAGCCCGGCGCGCGCGTCGTGTCGCACCGCTTCACGATGGGCGACCTGTGGACGCCAGCGAAGACGATCCGCGTCACCGGCAAGAATGGCGGCGAGTACACGCTGCTGCTGTGGGTGGTCGGGGAGAAGAAGTAGTGGTTAGTGGTTAGTGGTTAGTGGTTAGTGGTTAGTGGTTAGTGGTTAGTGGTTAGTGGTTAGTGGTTAGTGATGACAGGAAAGCCCACGGGCTACAACTCGTGGGCTTTCCTGTCATCACTAACCACTAACCACTAATTACTCCGAGCGCGGCAGCTTGGGGAACACGAACGCCGCCCGCACCGGGGCCGGCATCGGCGAGTTCGGCCCCTTCACCGACCGCCAGATCACCTCGTTGAACAGCAAATCGTCGGCCGCGTCCTCCTTCGCCAGGTCGAACGCCTCCGACTGCTTCGCGCCCCACGCCGTCTTCTTGTTCACCGCCTTCATGTCCACCTGCGGTACGATGTGCTGGTAGCCTCGCAGGTCCGGCTTCGGCTGGAACGAGGCGTACATCGGCTGCGCCGCCGCGTCGAACTGGCTCATTGGCCGCAGCCCGAGAATCAGTCCCATCGATCGCAACATGCTGCTCGTCGAGTACATTGTCGAATCGACGTGCCCGCGCTTCGTGTACGGGCTGATCACCAGCGCCACCGTCCGGTGGGCATCGACGTGATCGGGGCCGTTCTGGGCGTCGTCCTCGACGACGAAGATGGCCGTGTCCTTCCAGAACTTGCTCTTCGTGATGCCCTCGATCAGCACCCCCAGCGCGTAATCGTTCTCGGCCACCATCGCCGTCGGCGTCGGCTTGCCGATGCGCGTCCCGTAGGTGTGGTCGTTCGGCAGCCGCATCACGACGAACTGCGGGTACGCGCCCTTCTGCTCGAACTCCTTCATCTCCTGCAGGAACCGCTCGGTGCGCTTCATGTCCGGGTAGTCCAGGTCGTACCCGCGGAACTTCGGGTCGAAGTGGCCCTCCAGCGCCTTGACGCGCGCCGTGCCCGGGTCGTTGGGTGTCTTGCCGTTGAGGATCCACTCGCCGTAGCTGCGGTACGTCACCTTCGCCTCGGCGCAGCGGTCCCAGATGTACCCGCCGCCCGGCCGGGCGACGTCGTCGAACGTCCCCTCGGCCGGATAGACGTTCAGCTTCTTCGTCGGGCTGCCGCGGTAGCTGAGCGGCCAGACACGCTTGACGAAGTCGGTGCAGTACGCCCCCATCGACCACTCGTGCCCCTCTGCCGACACCTCGCCGTCAACGTAGAAGTTGTCCAGCAGCACGAACTGGCGGGCGAGGCGGTGGGCATTGGGCGTCACCTTCTCCGGGAACAGGCATAGATCCGCGTCACCTTTGCCCTCCTTCATGTCGCCGAAGACCTGATCGTAAGTGCGGTTCTCACGGATGATGTAGATGCAGTGCTTGATCGGACTCGGGTCGCCGACCTGGGCCGGGATCGGGTTGTCCTTCGGCGCCTCCCCCGGCACGCCCAGATCGGCGCGGAGCGGGCTGCACGCATATGCCTGCTTGCTGTACGCGACGATGCGCTCCTCGGTCGGCATGTCGAGGATGCTGAGCGTCCCGCGGTAGAGGGTGGCGATGTACTCCGGGGTGGTCGTGCCGGACTGGTAGGTCGGGATCGGGCCGTGCGGGTTGGCACGCGGGGTATTGCCGCGGGCGTTGACAATGTAGACCTTCCTGTCGGCCGGGTTGTACCGGACCGACGTTGGGTACATGCCGGCCGGGATGAACCCGAGCGGCCGCGACCGGCCCGCCTTCGCGATGCCGAAGACGGCAACGTTGTTGTTGTCCGCGTTGGCGACGAACAGGAACTGCCCGTCCGGCGTGAGACTGATGCTGTTCGGCGTGTTCCCCGGCGGAACGTTCGGGTGCAGAGCGCAGTTGATCGTTTCCAGTCCCTTGCCGGTCTCCGCGTCGAGGACGCTAACCCGCGTCGAGTTGGCGCAGGCCACGAACAGGTGCTTGCCGTCGGGCGACAGCAACATCTCGGTCGGGTGCTTCTCGGTCGTCCACGAGTTGATCACCCTGTCCGTCTTCAGGTCGATGACCGCCACCTGCGCCTTGTTCCACAGGCTGACGTGGAGGCGATTGCGCTTCGCATCGACGAGGCAGCCGAACGGGTAGCTGTTGTCGCCGAGCGGGACGGTGACGCGCTGCTTCGGGTTGGCGAGCGCGACGAGGGCGACGGCGTGGCCCCAGGTGCCGGCGGCCGCCAGGCGCTGCGCGTTCGGATCGACCGCCACGCCGGAGACGATGAACTTGCCCTTGCCGTCGGTGACCGGGATCGACTGCGGCTTCGCGAGGTAGCCGTCGGCGAACGGGAAGGCGTGGACGATGTCGAACTCGCCGCCGCTGGCGTAGAGCGTCTTGCCGTCGGGGCTGAAGCACATGCCGTTGAACGTCTGCGGGACGATGGCGCGGTTGATGACGCGCGGCCGCTGCGGGTTGAGATCGACAATCTGTACCTCGTGGTCGCCGTAGCCGGCGTGGAGGATCGCCAGCCACTTACCGGAGGGGTGCAGGGCGGAATTAACCGGCAGGTCGCCGAGCTGGAGCTGCTTGCCGGCGGGGCGGATCGACCACTGGTTATGCAGGCGGATGGTCCCATCGGCTTCGAGGCCGGGCAGGACGCGGCGGGGTTTGTCCGCCTTCGGTTTGGCGGGCGGCTGGGCCAGGGCGGGCACGCAGCAGGCGACGGCCGCCGCGGCGATCAGGGTGCGGAGCATGACGTTCCTCGTCGGAAAGGTGACGGCGAATCCGCGGGCGATGCAGCCAGCTTATGCGGCGCGTGCGGCCGGTGGACAGCGAAAAGTGGGCGAAGGGGGGAGGAGGGAGGAGAAGAAGCCCACGGGTGCGGCCCGTGGGCCAGGTGCCGGAAATCTGGCCCACGGGCCGCCGTCCGTGGGCTTTCACTCCCTCGCCTCAGTCCCGCCCGTCACCGCGGCAACAGGATGTAATCGGCCTCGTCCAGGTCCACGCAGAACGTCGCGGCCCCGTCCTCGAACTCGAACGGCAACGCTCGCTGGCGCTGCACCGAGCGCACGTCGCGCGGCCGCGCCGAGAGCCGCACGCTTACCCGCAACTCCTTCACCGGCGCGTTCGTCCAGTTGACCAGCGTCACCAGCGTGCCGTCCTTGTGGTCCATGACGATCGCCTCCACGCCGGGGGCCGAGCAGACCGCCGCCTGTGCCGGTTTGGCCGCGTCGAGGGCGAGCCGCACCAGCTTCGTCGCCGCCGGCGCGAAGTCCACCGGGTTGTAGACGGTGTGCCGGCCGCCGCGCGCGAACGGGATCGGTCGGACCGCTGTTTTCATCCACGACGTACCCGGCAGCCCGCCAACCGCGAACACTTGCCCCTTGCCGTGACGCCGCGCTGTCACCGCCGCGTTGCCGTCCTGCCACGTCCCCAGCACCTCGGCGTCCGCCGGCTCCAGCCGCTGCCTCATGCCGACCGCCTCGATGCGATCCTTGCCGAGTGCGATCGTGTCCATCGGTCCCAGGTGCGGCAGTTCCAGCAGGGTGCGTACCACCGCCGCGCCGCGCTCGACCGTCGCACCCCTCAGGCCGAGCAGCGCCAGCATGGTCGGCTCCGGCTCGCCAAACTGGTTCAGCCGCCCGAGCCCGGCGCAGGCGTAGAGCGTCCCGCCCGCCTTCACCCAGGCATCCAGTTTTGGCACCGCGCGCCGGTCGATCCACTCGCCCGCGACGTACAGCACGTCGAAGTCCTTCAGCGCCCCGGCAAGGACGTCCTCCTCGGTGACGAGGTCCACCGCGTGCTGGGCGTGACGCAGGGCAAGGTAGAGCATCTGCTGCTCCTTGCGGCACAGGGACGGATTCAGCTGCGCCGGGGCGTTCTTGCACTGGCGCGCGAACGGGTCGGCCGTTTTGTCCACGTGCTGGTGCGACTCGTTGTAGTCGGTCGCCTTGCTCAGCAGCACCCCAACGCGCGCCGGCCGTACCGTGCCGCCGGCCTGGAACCGCTCGGCCTCGGCGGAGTCGTAGATCGCCTCGGACAGGGTGCGGAACGTGTCGCGATAGTTCCACCCGACGTAGTTCTCGGTGAATTGCTCGGCCGGCGCGACCCAGAAGTTGTCGATGTGGCGGGCACCGAAGCCGACGCTCAGCACCAGATTCCGGCGCAGGAACCCCGGCTCCTGCCCCGGCGCGTGCGGCATGACGTAGAAGTGGATCGGCTGGCCGTGGTACTTCACCGCGCAGCGCATCTGGGCGAACTGCCATGAAATGATTTGCGGCACCTCCGGCACGCTGAAGATGTAGTCCTCCGCCCAGAACAGGCTCATGCCCTGGTGCTTGAAGATGTCGATCCACTGATACACCGGACCGTAATACAGCACGCCGTGGTGCGGCGAGTAGTTGGCCCCGGTCAGGACGTGCGGGCCGATCAGCTCCTTCGCGAGCCGCGTCATGGCCCGGTAGTCGGCGAAGCGCTCCGTCTCATTGAACGCCTGCGCGTACCACGCCAGGCGCGGGTTGCCGTCCTTCGCCGGCACCGCCGCCGCCGGATCGACGCCGCCGAGGTCCGCCCGCGTCAGCCCCTTCGCCTTCGCCCAGGCGCGGAACTTCTCCTGCACCTTCGGATCCTTGAAGTTCACCTGCCCGAGGCTGATCTCGTCGCCGAAGCTCAGCACCAGGAAGTTGTCGCGGTCCTGCAGGCGGGCGGCGAAATCGCGGATCTGCTTCGGGGTATGGGCGTGGGCGTGGAGCCCGGACCGCTGCACCTGGTCGTACTGCGGCGGCAGAGCGGTGTTGTACCCCAGCGCCGCCTTGAGTTCGCCGACCCACGCCTCCTTGCCGGAGAAGGCGCCATAGTAGAGGATCTTTGACGGCTTCTTGCCGCCGTTGGCCCGCCGCCACGTCTTGCTCGCCGCGACGATCTCCCGGGCGTGCTGGCGGCTGGTCTTGACGCGGGCACCCTTCTGCCAGGTGATCTCCAGCGGCACCGCGACCGCCTCGCCGCTCTCCACGGTCAGGTCGCCGACGAGATCCTTGCCGGCCTCGTCGCGCGCGAACTGGACGGCAAACACCTTCGCGCCCGGCAGGGTCAGGAACAGCCCCTCGTCGTGGACCAGGCGGCAGAACGGGCCGACGTTGACCCACGCGCTCCACTGCCCCGCCGGCACCGGCACTTCAGGGAACTGAGCGGTGGCGCCGCCGTACTGCGGCTGGAAGTGGCCGTTGCGGCGCACGGCGAGACGTGCGGGGACGGCGGCGGTGTTGCGGAAGCGCAGGTAAAGGCGCGTGGCGGCGAACGCCTCGTTCGCAAACGGACTGCCGACCTTGTAAGGCTTGAAGCCCTGGTAGTCATCGGCCGGGTTCGTGGTGAGGACGACGAGGTCAACGAAGCGGTCGCCGGCGGGCTGCGGATTCGCGACGGCGGTCAAGCGCAGCTCGGCCGGCCCGGCGGCCAGCTCGGCGAAGCGGCCCTTCGGCGCCTCGGCCGCGTCGTGATCGACGCCCCACGGCCACCACAGCTCGTCGCTGACGCCGCTGAAGCTCCACAGCCGGTCGGTGCCCTTCTTGCCGTAGGTGTGCGAGTAGACCGTGCGGCCGTTCTGGACGACATCGATCCGGTGCAGGTAGTTGAAGTAGGGCGGAGCCTGGTACTTGCTCCAGACGCGGTAGCGACCGGGCGTCTTGACGGTGACCGTCTGGGTCGCGACCGCGCCGGTGGCTGCGGCGGGGGCGCCGAGGCAGGCGCCGTGCGTCATCCACATCCCGCCATAGGTGTGGCTGCCGTAGGTGTCGTTCTGGTGGGTGACCTTCCAGCCGTTACTGTCGAGCGGTTTGAACGCCTCGCCCTCGGCGATGACGACCTCGGCGGCCGCGGGAACGGGCCAGGCCGCGAGAACGACCAGGAGCAGGAAGCGCAGGCAGAGAGATTGCATGGTGTGAGCCCTGTGTGGGGTGGGCTCGGCTTTGGTAGGGCGGAGGGGAAGGAGTGGCAAGGGCCGGCGCGCTCCACGATTATTCTGCGTGCCGCTTGCGGTTTGGCGGGCCACGGAGCGCCAGGCCGCAAGCGGCACGCAGAACCAACCAGGCGGTGCCGTATTGGAGACGGTGGCAAGCAAACGCCATCACGGTGTCAGCCAGGTCACCTCCACGCGCACCTCGCCGGTGTTGTTGGACCACTCGAAGCCGTCGTGGAACGCCAGGTGCAACCGCACAGGCCGGGCATGTCCCGCGGTTGCGACGTTGAGTGTCGTTTCGGTCAGGCCGATACCCAGCTCCTGCGTCGGATTCGCCGCGGTCTGGTCGCCCGCCGGGTACTCCCAGAGGGCGACGAGCTGGTTCAGGCGGAGGGTGGCCCCGGCGATCACGTTGGAGCCGATGCCGGCATCGCAGTACTCGGCCTGATAAGCCGGGTTGAGAGGCACGGCGCCGGTGTCCATGCGGCCGTCGGCGTCCGTCGTGTGGCCGCCGTTGTCGTGCGACCATACGTCCTCCGCGTCGTTCTTCGCCGCCAGCTTGACCCGCGTGATGCTGTCCAGGCCGTTGTCGTCGGGCACGATCAGGGGGACCGGGAAGTAGTCCTCAACGGTTTCGTGGAACGTGGGCAGTTCCGTCATTGCCGGGGCGAAGACCAGCCAGAGGCAGCAGTCGGCACGGACCGGAACGGTAAAGGTCGGGGGAATGGCCTTGAACGAGATGCTGCGCGACTCCAGGAAGTTGTCGTTGCTGTCGTAGGACAGGATGCACACCTTCTTCGCATCGACCTCGGGGGGCACGGCCGTCAGCCCCAGGACCGGAACGTTGGCGTGACTGAAGAACGCCGAGGTAGGGGATTCGCGGTTCAGCTCGATGAACCCGTCGGCCCCGCCCAGGGGGGGAATCGGGTCGGGCTCGGGGACCGCATCGCTCTCGCCGACCACGACGGCGACCACCCGTTGCGTGTCGTCGGAGCCGACCTTTTCGGCCCGGACCTTGATCGTTCCGGTCCCGGCCGCGCTGTCGTAGTTGCGCAGCACGATTTTCTGCCCATTGACGGGATACCGCGGCTCCGCGACCATCGGCTGCGGCGTCAGGGGGCGTGGGCTCGTAACCTGGTCCGCCATGTTGATCCCTCGAAGGTGAAATGGGGTTAAGGACTGGGCAGGGAGGAGGGTGTGACAGGTATCCTGCTACCCCCTCCTCCTCGAACCTGCATCAAGGACCGAGAATGGAGAGGTTGGCCTCGCGATAGACGCTGCTGTTCGCGATACTCAGCAGCCCCAGAGCGCCCCGATAGTCGGCGGCTGTGAAAGCCCTGTTGACATCGGGGGCAGCAAGCTTCCACAGTTCCTTGCCGTTCACGGAAACCTTCCGCAGGTAATCGTTCGTCACCTCAAGCGACAGCACCTGCTCGTGAATCGGCCAGTCGATGTCCTGACTCATCACCCCCTCCGTGGAGAGGCGTCGCCTGGCCGCGCTGCCTGCAAGTTTGCCCCGCCCCCGGCTGACGTGATAGATTCGCCTGTCGCCTTTCAGCGGCGTCCGCTCCTCGAACAGGAAATACTGGAACGTCGCCACCGTTTCTCCCGGCTTCTGGGAAGGCCCCTCGCGATAGCCAAGATAAATGCCCGCTCCCGAGGTCCAGCGGCTCTGATTGATGTGGACGCGGAAGGTGAAGTTCGGCTTCTGAATCGTGCCGAGGTGGAAGAAGGCCTTGCGCGGAGCGTTCACGAACAGCTGCCTGGCGCCCGGGTCGTACTTGCGGAACTCGGTCCCGGTGGCCCTGTCCCAGTACGCCTCCACCGGGGCGAAGGCGAGCAGGTCGTGTTGCAGGCCGGGCAGCAAGCCATTCAGGTTGCGCGGGCTGGTGCCGAGGGGCAAGATCCCGTCGGTCGGCGGGCCTTTTTTCTCCTGCCGCAGCCCCTTGCCGGGGACCGCCTGCAGGTTGTTGTCACCCCCCTCTTCCGTGGGCTGAAGCCCCCGGTGCAGCAGCAGAGCGGCCGCGGCCGCCGCCGCGAGGGCGACGCTACCCCAGAGGAACCGCCTCCCCCGGCGCGAGCCGCCAGGGGTGGGTGGGGTGCCCGTCCTCGGCGCCGTATGGCTGCGTGCGTCGGAGGGTGTGGGGGTGTCGGGGGCTGCGGAGGCGGCGGGAGGGGCGGCGAGGAGCAGTTCCGTCAGCGCCGCGCCGCGAGCGAACGGCTGCAGCGCCTCCGCCAGTTCCGCCGGGGTCGCGTAGCGCCCCTCCGGCTCCTTGGCGGCCATGCGGGCGAGTACCGCGTCCAGCCCGGCCGGCGCTTCCGTGCCGAGCGACGGGAACGGCTGATGAGCGTGGGCGTAGAGTTTCTTCGCGGGGGTGCTGTGCTCGGCGTAGGGGGCACGGCCGGTCAGCAGCTTGTACAGCGCGCAGCCCAGGCTGTAGATGTCCGCCCGGATGTCCACGCGGCGCGGGTCGTCGGCCTGCTCCGGGGCCTGGTAGTCGGCTGTCCCGAGCTGGAGGTCGGTGGGCGTCAAGTTCTCGTCGGGCCGTTCCGGCTCACGCAAGCGGGCCAGACCCAGGTCGAGGATCTTGACCGTCCCGTCGCGGGCCAGCATGAGGTTGGACGGCTTCAGGTCGCGATGCACCAGGTCGGCCTGCTGGATCGCCCCCAACCCCAGAGTCGCCTGCCGGATGACCTCACACGCCTCGGCCGGCGGAAAGGCGCCCCGCTCGCGCAGCAGGGCGTTCAGGTCCGCTCCCTCGACGAAGTCCATCACCAGATAGAGGAGATCCTTTTCCTCGTCCGCGTAATGGGCCGCGACGAGGTTGGCATGAGGCTTGACCCGGCCGAGCGCGGCCATCTCCCGGCGGAAGCGGCCGACGAAGAGAGGATCCCGAGCGAACTGGGGGCGCAGCACCTTGAGCGCCGCCCGTTTGTGGAGCAACTGGTGGGTGGCCTCGAAGACCACGCCCATCCCGCCTTTGCCCAGCAAACGGACGATCTGGTAGAGTCCCAGCGCTGGCGGCATCCCGTCGGGGAGCCAGGTCTGGGTGACTGCCATCGATGAGCTATCCCCGCTTGTTGGGCGCACGGGAACATTCCTCAAGGAGGAAGCGGCTGAAAAGTACGATTCATTGTATGGTCGGGCTCGGGTGAGTTCCACCATCAAATCGAAAAATGCGCCAGCGCGGCTGTTTCTGGCCGAAGAGGTGCTGTGGAGCGCGGCGGCGGATGAGCGCCCGAAAAACGAACGGCCGGCACGGGAAACCTCTGCTTCCCGCGCCGGCCGTCTGGTTGCATCGATCCAGCGCGAGGATTACTCGCGGCTCCCGCTGACCTGAATCAGGATGCGCAGGATGTAGAAGAACAGCAGGGCCACCGACGCGAACAGGGCCAGGGCGGCGGCGACGTGCTGGTCGGTGCGATAGTGGTGCAGCACGTTCGAGGTGTCGTAGAGGATGTACCCGGCCGCCAGGGCGACCATCACGAACGAGAACAGCAGGCCCAGCGTGAACCCGAACAGCAGGCCGGCGACAATCACGCCCAGCGCGATCAGCATACCGATCGACAGGATCGGCGCCAGGAACGAGTAGTCCCGCTTCGTGACGAACACGCTCACCGTCAGACCGCCGAACAGGGCCAGCGTCAGGACCGCTGCCGTCGGCAAGATGTTCGGATCCTTCACATAATAGACAGCGATGCACAGGATCGGGAGGAAGATGACCGCCTGAAGGACCACGTACACCCCGAGCCCGAAGTACTGGAGCCCGCGCGACGTGTCGGAACTGGCCCACGACTGTGCCAGCCAGCCGAACCCGATGAAGGCCACCAGCAGGAGAATCATGGAGACTGGTGTGCCAAACAGGCTCGTCACCAGCCGGGTCATATCGTCCTGGGTCGGGGCAACGACCTGGAACATCAACAACTGGAGGCCCACGAACGCCAGGATCGCGCCGGCGAGGTGGGTGTAGGTGCGACGGATGAAGGCAGCGCGGGCACTCTCGGTCGCCCGCGCGGCAACCGTCGGGTGCTCCATTACGTAACTCATGGGCCTGCTCCTTTTGTGTTCGGGATCCCGGAACGACGTCGAGTTTTTTCCCTGCCGGAGGGCGCACTCAGCCTGTCCTATTTTACGCTTTGCCGCGCTGTCGTGCAAGCCAGCGGTGACGGGAGCCAGCCGCTCGGCGGCGCACGCCGCGCAGGTCAGGTAAAACCCGCAAGGGAGGCTGTTGAGCCGCTCCGTGGGGTATTATACGATCTTTGTCGAGGGCGGCCCCGGGGTTCCGTTGCACTCCACCCCGTTGCGGCGGAAACAATCACTGGAAGAAGGATGCGAAGGATCTCAAGTGGCTGTGCGCGACGGGCTCGTTCAAAGCCCACGGGCCGCAGCCCGTGGGCTTTACCGAACTCCTTGGCACACCAGGTCGCTTGTCCCTGCGTTATATCTCGCACGGTGCGGAGCCTCACAGGGTAACGACGGCGGCACCCGACAACGACGCCGCCGCACCATCCCACAACCGGGCTCCTCGGCTGGCAGAACGCGCCACGAGGGGTCCATCTCAGGAAAAACCATGAACGTCCGAATGAAACGATCCGTCGGCAGCCTGGTCCCGACCGCGGCCCTGTTCACCTTCTGCCTGCTCACGACCGGGTGCAGGCCGGCCGAGCCCCAGGCCGTGGTGGAGGACGTCCGAGCCCAGGCCCAGAAACACCTCGAACAGGCGGCCGCGCGCGTGACGCAGCTCGTCGGCGTGGCGACCGACGTCAAGCGCGAGCTGGACAAGGTGTACAAAACGACGACCAGGTACGACCTGGCGATTTCCGAGGACGAGGGCGACGCGAAGGTGGCCGCACACCAGGCCGCCCTGGCGAAGATGAACCGGGTCGTCGTCAAGGATGTGACGGTCGGCTACGAGCAGCGCTCGGATCTGACGGTCAACGGCACCGCGTACGCCCGCCATTTCCGGGCCAGCTGGACGACCGACGGCAAGGTCGTCGGCGTGTCGTACTACTCGCAGAAGGAGATGGACGCGGAGGCGTTCGTCCGCCTGCTCGACAAGCTGGTCCCCATCGTCGGGGAGAAGCTCACCCGCAACGTGAGCTTCCACCGCGGCGAGAAGTGACCTGCGCGGCGCCGCGCCGTCAGGGGAACTCAATGTACGCGACCGGCACGCGGTCCGTCAGCCAGACGCCGTTGGCCGAGCAGTAGAAGACGTGCCCACCCTGCGAATCCAGTTCCAGGCCAATCTGGTCCGGCTGGTGGCGCAGGACGAGGCTGAGGAATTTGCTGACGTGGACGAGATCCGGTTCCATGTGGGCTCCTGGGAAACCTAACCCCCGGCCCTCCTTCCCTGCGAAGGGAGGGGGGAGGGGTTACACCCCATTCTACCCAATCTCGGCAAGGTCCAGGGTACGGCCGTAGCGCTCCAGCACGGCCTGCCGCAGCAGCGCATGCTCGGGGCGCTTCAGACCGGCGTCGGCCGCCACGACCGCGAAGGCATCGCGCCGCGCGTCTTCCAGCAGACCCCGGTCCGCGATCAGATCCCCGAAGCGCAGATCGCCCACCCCGTGCTGGCGCGTCCCGAAGAACTCGCCGGCCCCGCGCAGCCGCGCGTCCTCCTCCGCCAGGTCGAAGCCGTCGCTGAGGCGCGTGAAGACGCGCAGCCGTTCGCGCGTCTCGTCGGTGAGGGTCGGCCCGGTGAACAGGTAGCATTCGCCAGCGACCGACCCCCGGCTGACGCGCCCGCGCAGCTGGTGCAGCTGCGACAGGCCGAACCGCTCCGCATGCTCGACCACCATCAGCGTCGCATTCGGCACGTCCACGCCGACCTCCACCACCAGCGTGCTCACCAGCAGGTCGAGTTGCCGGTCGCGGAACCGTTCCATCACCTCCGCCTTGGCCGCCTCGTCCATCCGGCCGTGGAGCAGCCCGAGGCGCAGACCGCGCAGCGGACCTTCACTCAGCTCCGCGTAGGTCTGCTCGGCCGCCTTGACGTCGAGGCCCTCCGACTCCTCGACGAGCGGGCAAACGAGGAACGCCTGCCGACCCTGGCGCAGCTGCTCGCACAGGTATGGGTAGAGGCGCGCGCGCTGCTTCTCCGTCAGCCAGCGCGTCTTGACCGGCTGGCGGCCGGGCGGGAGCTGGCGGATCGTGGAGCAATCGAGATCGCCAAAGACGGTAAGGGCGACCGTGCGCGGGATCGGCGTGGCGGTCATCACGAGGTAGTGCGGATCGACGCCGAGGCGGCGGATGCGGGCTCGCTGGTTGACGCCGAACTTGTGCTGTTCGTCGATCACCACCAGCCCGAGCCGGGCGAACTGCACGTCCTCCGACACCAGTGCCTGCGTCCCGACGACGAGGTCGATCTCGCCCGCCTGCAGGGCCGCCAGCGCCTCGCGCCGCTCCCGCGCCGTCAGTCCGCCGGTCAGCAGCAGCCGCCGCACCCGGCTCCGGGCGAGGTAGCCCTCCAGCGTGTCCCAGTGCTGGCGGGCGAGCACCTCGGTCGGCGCCATCAGCGCCGCCTGATGCCGGTTCGCGACCGTCACCAGCAGCGCGTAGACGGCGACCGCCGTCTTGCCGGCGCCGACGTCCGCCTGGAGCAGGCGCTGCATCGGCCGGTCGCCCGCGAGGTCGTCGCACACGTCGGCGACGGCCCGGTCCTGGTCCTCGGTGAGGGCGAACGGGAACAGGCGGCGGATGTGGGCGTCGATCTGTGGCGTGACGGGGAGCACCGGGGCGCGCCGCCGGTCGCGCAGGTCGCGGCGGCGCACCGCAAGCGCGATCTGCAGCACCAGGAACTCTTCGTAGACGAAGCGCCGCCGTCCGGCCCGCGCCTCGGCCAGGTTCGCCGGGAAGTGGACCTGCTCCAGGGCGCTCCGCACGCCCGGCAGGGCGCGCCTGACGCGCACCTCGTCGGGGAGGATTTCGGGAACGAGGTCGCCGAGGCAATCGACGGCGCGGCGCAGCAACGGGCGCAGGTGTTCGGCCCGGAGATCCTCGGTGAGCGGGTACACCGGCACGACCGAGTTGCCGCCGTCGTCGGTCGTCGCGTCCAGGTACTGGACGCGCGGGCTCGTCATCTGCCAGCGGTCGCGATACCACTTCGGCTTACCGCTAAAGGCGACGCGCTGGCCGTAACGGAACCGGCGGGCGGCGTGGGTCCGGCCGAACCAGACGCCCTCCAGGCAGACCTTGCCGCCGTCGCTCAGGACGACAGTCACCACCGGCTGGCCGTTTCCCAGCTGTCGGCCGTCGATCTCCACCACCTCGCCGCGCACCGTCTGGATCTTGCCCTCCTCCAGCCCGGCGACCGGGCGCACGTCGGTTAGATCCTCGTAGGCGCGCGGGAAGTGGAAGAGGAGGTCGCAGGCGGTCGTAATGTTGAGCCGGTGCAGCCGTTCAGCCCGGGCCGGCCCAACCCCCTTGAGGAACTGGACGGGCTGAGTCAGGAGGTTGGTTGGGGCGGGTGGTTCGCTCGACACGGCAGGCGCTCGTTCGGTTGGGGGTGGGGCCGATGTCACCCTCCCTACTGTGCCCGATACGGGAGTCCGTTGCAAGGTCCGCCGCGGACCCCCGCACCCCCCTGCCCCCCTCTCCCCCTCGTGGGAGAGGGGGGCAGGGGGGGCGGGGGAAAAAACTGCTTCCTCGCGTAACACTCGGGATCGGGCTCCGTATCAGAGGTGAAGCGAGAACACAAGGGGCCGGCGACGAGGTGGAGCCGGCTCCATCAACCGAGAGAACCTCTGACGAGGAGTGACAACGATGAAGAAGACGACCCTGGCTCTGGCGGCGGTGGCTTTTCTGGCTCTGACCGGGATGGTGAATGCGGATCGGCAGGGCGGACCCGGGGTGTGGTCGGGCCGCGTGAGCGCCTACTCCAGCAGATACCTGACGGAATACTTCGTCGGCGGGCGCACCGCGGTGGTGTCGATCGTCGGGGACGGGAGCACGGACGTGGACATCATCGTCCGGGACGAGAACGGCAACGTGGTCGCCCGTGGACTCGGCCCGACCGACCGGGAGACGGTCCGGTTCCGACCGATCTGGACCGGCCGGTTCACGATCGAGGTGCGGAACCTCGGTAGTGTCTGGAACCGCGTCTCCCTCGCCACGAACTGACGGCGGGGCCGCGAGGAGGGGAAAGGAAGGCGTCGAGCCGGCGGGGTGTGGGTCAGACCCATGCCCCGCCGGCTCGACGCTTTTTCGCGCTTGCGGACCGCGGCCCGAATCGCGGCCCGCTCATCTGTCCGCTGCACGGGCCGGGGTTTACCATCTCACCATGTCGCCCGTCGCACCGACAAGGATTCCTCACATGCCGACCCCGCTCCGACCCCGGCCGCTCCTCGCCGTCGCCGCTCTGCTGGTCCTCACTGCGGCCGTCCAGGCCCAGCCGAAAAAAGATACCGAGCCGCTCGAGCACCTCAAGTATCGCCTGGTCGGCCCGGCCGCGGGCGGGCGCGTCAGTCGGTCGGCCGGCGTGCCCGGCGACCCGCGCATCTACTACGTCGGCACCGCGTCGGGTGGCGTCTGGAAAACGACCGACGGCGGAACCACATGGCAGCCCGTCTTCGACGACCAGCCGACCGCCTCCATCGGCGCCGTCGCGGTCGCCCCGTCCGACCCGAATGTCATCTACGTCGGGTCCGGCGAGGCGAACATCCGCGGCAACGTCGCACCCGGCAACGGCATCTACCAATCGACCGACGGCGGCAAAAGCTGGAAGCACGTCTGGAAGCAGGAAGGGCAGATCGGCCACCTCGTCGTTCACCCGCGCAGCGCCGACATCGCCTTCGCGGCTGTTCTCGGCAAGGCGTTCGGCCCCAACCCGGAGCGCGGCGTCTATCGCACGACCGACGGCGGCAAGACCTGGAAACAGATTCTCAAGAAGGACGCCGACACCGGCGCCATCGACGTCTGTCTCGACCCGACCAACCCGCGCATCGTCTTCGCCGCCCTGTGGCAGGCGCGGCGGCGGCCGTGGGAACTCGTCAGCGGCGGGCCGGGCAGCGGGCTGTACCGCTCGACTGACGGCGGCGACACCTGGGAACGGCTCGGGCCGAGGGCCGACCCGAAAAAGGAGCCAAAGGCGCTCGCCGAGCCACCGGGGCCGAAGGCGGGCAAGGGGCTGCCGGAGGGCATCTGGGGCCGGGTCGGCGTGGCCGTCGCGCCGAGCGACCCGCGGCGCGTTTACGCCCTGATCGAGGCGGAGAAGGGCGGGCTGTACCGATCCGACGACGGCGGCGGATCGTGGGAGCTGGTCAACAGCCAGCGCTACTTGCGCATCCGCCCGTGGTACTTCAGCACCGTCCACGTCGATCCGAAAAATCCCAATACCGTCTACTGCCCCAACCTGCAGATGCTCCGCAGCATCGACGGCGGCAAGACGTTCGCGCGTCTCAAGGGGCCGCACCACGTCGATCACCACGACCTGTGGATCGATCCGATGGATCCGCGGCGCATGATCGACAGCAACGACGGCGGGGTGGACATCACGGTCAACGGCGGCGAGACGTGGCAGGCCCCGCGGCTGCCGCTATGTCAGTTCTACCACATCAGCGCCGACAACCGCGTGCCGTACCACGTCTCCGGCAACATCCAGGACATCGGCACGGCGGCCGGGCCGAGCAACTCTCTCTCGAGCGCCGGCATCCAGCTGTGCGACTGGTACACGGTCGGCGGCGGCGAGACCGGCTTCACCGCCCCCGATCCGTCCGACCCGAACATCGTCTACGCTGGCGAGTACGGCGGCTACCTCTCGCGCTTCGACTTCCGCACCCGGCAGGCGCGGCCGATCGGCCGATACCCGGTAACCGTATCCGGGTTCGGCGCCGGCGAGCTGCGCTATCGGTTTCAGTGGACGGCCCCGCTGCTCGTCTCGCCGCACGATCCGAAGGTCGTCTACCACGCCGCCAACGTCGTGTTCCGCACCGCCGACGCCGGCCGCACCTGGGACGCCATCAGCCCGGACCTGACGCGCGACGATAAGTCGAAGCAGCGCTGGAGCGGCGGGCCGATCACCGGCGACAACACCGGCGCCGAGTTTTACTGCACGGTCTTCGCCCTCGCCGAGTCGCCGAAGGCGAAGGGGCTCCTCTGGGCCGGCAGCGATGACGGCCTGGTCCATGTCAAGCAGCCTGGCGACAAGACCTGGACGAACGTGACGAAGAACATCCCCGGCATCCCCGAATGGGGGACGGTCGCCGGTATCGAGGCTTCGCCGTTCGACGCGGGGACCGCTTACCTCGTCGTGGACAATCACCGCATGGACGACCTGAAGCCGTACCTGTGGAAGACCGGCAATTACGGCAAGACGTGGCAGCGGCTCAGCGATCGGTTGCCGCAGGATGTCTACCTGCACGTCGTGCGCGCGGACGGCCGGAGCAAGGGGCTGCTCTACGTCGGCACCGAGCGCGGAGTGGTGTGCTCGCCGGACGACGGGGCAACGTGGGTGCCGCTGAAGCTGAACCTGCCGACGGTGGCCGTCCACGACCTGATCGTCAAGGGCGATGATCTCGTGGTGGGGACGCACGGGCGGTCGATCTGGATCTTCGACGACCTGACGCCGGTGCGGGCGCTGCGCGACAGGCTCGGGCGCAGGCAGGCGGACTGGCCGGGACCGTTCTGGCTGGCCGACCGGATCCGGCCGGCCGTCCGCTGGCGCTACCACGGCCCCGTCTCCGCAACGGGGGAGCGGGCCGCCGGCAAGAACCCGCCGATCGGGGCATACATCCACTACTACCTGAAGGACGAGGCAAAGAAAGTGACGCTGGAGGTATGCGACGCGAAGGGGACGCTGGTGCGCCGCCTGACGAGCGACAAGGCCGAGCCAGAGGTGCCGGAGGAGCATCCGGAAGGCACGCATGCGGAGAAGGAGCCGGCGCTGCCGAAGCAGCCGGGGCTGCACCGATTCGTCTGGGATCTGCGCTACCCACGGGCGCGGGCCATCAAGGGCGCGAAGCTCGACTGGGGCGCCCCGCCGGAGGGACCGCTCGCCGTCCCCGGGATCTACACGCTGACGCTGACGGTGGACGGCAAGGCGTTGCCGCAGGGGAAGGTCGAGATCCTGCCGGACCCGCGCGTGAAGGTGGCGCAGGAGGAACTGGAGGAGCAGTTGCGGCTGGCGCTGCGGGTGCGCGACGAGTATCACCAGGTAGTGACGATGGTGGAGCAGGTGCGGTCGGTGCGCGTCCAGGTGGCGCGGCGCAACGACCTGCTCGCCGGGAACGACAGGGCGAAGGGGCTCGTGACACAGGGCAAGGCTTTGCTCGCAAAGCTGGACGCGCTGGAGGCGCGGCTCCACAACCCGAAGGCGGAGCACACCTACGACATCCTGGCGCAGAAGGGCGGCGCGCAACTCTACTCGCAGCTCGCCGGCCTGCTCGAGGCGCTCACGGACGCCGACGGGGCGCCGGGCCAGGGGTGGCGCGAGGTCCACGCCGAGCAGGCGCGGCAGCTGAAGCAACTCGAAGGCGAGTTTCGGGAGCTGGTGTCCGGGGACGTGGCGCGCCTCAACGAGGCGGCTCGACGCCTCGACGTGCCGGCGGTGATTGTCCCGCGGCTCTCGTCCAGGGAGTGAGCAGGGGAACCTCTCAAAGCCCACAAGCGGCCGCCCGTGGGCTTTGAATCCCCCTCCCAGTCCCTCCAACGACAACGACCCCCGGCGGGCCGCGGCGCCCGCCAGGGGTCGTGCGCTTACATCGGGGGTCGAAAACGGGCCGATTCACGGACAGAGCGTTGTCTTCCGGCCATTGCCGGAGACGAGGAAACCAGACTCGCTCAGGCGAGTTCGACGCGGAGGGTGCGGCGGCGCAGCCACCAGCCGGCGCCGCACACGGACAGACAGATACCGGCCAGGGCCAGCGTCGTCGGCTCCGGCACCTCCTGGACAGTCACGTTCGCCAGCGCGCTGATCGAGCCGCTGTTGGTCGCGGTCGGCGGGCCGGGGGGCGAGAACGGCCCGATCTTCACCGTGTACAGGTGGCTGCCGATCTGCACCGCCTGCGTGTCCGAGCCGGTGAACGTGTTCATGATGATCGCGCTCTTGGCCGACAGGACGCCACTGAACGCCCCGCTAAACTTCATGCTCTTGCTGGCGTTGGCGACCTCGTCGTAGATCGCCAGGGTAAGGCTGTACGGCGTGTTCGTGAAGGTCGCCGGGGACATTGGGTTGGCGGTACTGACCGTCTTGATGTTGGTCGCGACGATGTAGCTGTCGCCGGTGGTCGAACCGCCGGGCTCGTTGGTGAGCACCAGCTTGCCGCCGGCCGGGTTGTCGGCGAACACCTCGGTCGCGGCGGGCGTCCAGTTGTAACTCCAGTTGATCTGGTCTGCACCGGCGCGAGCGCCGACGAACAGGCAGAGGGTGAGGGCGGTCGCGTACAGGCGCGTGGAGTGAAGTCGCATACACCTGACTCCTTTCTCGTTCACGTTGGGGGACGCAGACAGGCGGACAGAACTCTCCG
>JAANMY010001322.1_pt1 | contig 28787 bp, 30 predicted proteins | sample 7279691 | NCBI WGS metagenome assembly JAANMY01 (sample SAMN14094543, study PRJNA606508) | bioreactor metagenome | isolation source: A lab-scale SPAN reactor treating ammonium-rich wastewater day 388 | place: Ireland: Galway | collected 2018-02-07
CACGCCCATCACCCTCGGTCACGAGCCGGCGGGTGTGGTCCACCAGGCCGGGCCCGGCGTTGAGAACGCGGCCCCCGGGCAGCGCGTCGCGGTACGCCCGGGCACCCGCTGCGGCGAATGCGAGCCCTGCTCTCTCGGCCGCGACAACATCTGCGAACGCTCGCAGGTGCTGGGAATGCACGTCGATGGCGGGCTTGCGGAATTCGTGGTGGCCTCCGCCCAGGATGTCATCCCCATTCCCGAAGGCGTCTCCTTCGCCCAGGCCGCAATCGCCAGCGACGCCGTCGCCACCCCCTATCACGCCCTCATCGAGCGCGGGCAGCTCCGCCCCGGCGAGACGGTCGCCGTCTTTGGCTGCGGCGGGCTTGGCATCCACGCCATCAGGCTCGCGCGCCTCGCCGGCGCAGCGACGGTCGTGGCCGTCGACGTCCAGCCCGGCGCCCTCGAACGCGCCCAGCGCGCCGGCGCCGATATCGTCATCAACGCCGGCGAGGAACGGCCCTCACGCGCCATCCGCAAGGCCCTGGGCGGGGCCGACCTCGCCGTCGAATGCGTCGGCCACCCCGACAGCATCGGGGAGGCCGCCCGAAGCCTGAAGCGCGGCGGCCGCGCCGTCGTCGTGGGCATGGGCGACGAGCCCATCGCCCTGCCCCCACCAAACGCCTTCACCTGGAGCGAGAACGCCCTCATCGGCTCCTTCGGCAGCTCGGCGGGGACGCTGAGGCGCATCCTCGCCATGGCTGCCTCCGGGCGGCTCGACCTCTCGCAGTCGGTTTCGGCCGTCCTGCCGCTGCGCGATGTCAACAGCGCGCTCGATATGCTCCGCGCCCCCGACCGCGAGGTTGTGCGCGTTGTCATCGAGCCGGGCAGGTAGTACGTCAATGCCACGATTCGAGCTCCGTCCACCTGCCCGCCACATCGGCCAGTACATGGAAAGCGGCGATTGGAGCGATTACTGGCGCACCGCCATCAGCCGCGCCAGCTCGGGCGAAATCCTCGTGCGCGGCTACCCCATCGAGGAGATCATCGAGCACCTCACCTCGACCGAGGCCCACTGGCTGCTGCTCCAGGGCGAGCTGCCCACCCCCGCGCAGGCCGAGATCTTCGATGTGCTCCTTCGCAGCGGAATGGACCAGCAACTAATCAGCTCCGCCGCGTCCGCCACCCGCTTTGCCGCCTCCGCCTCCCGCAATCCGGTGAGCGCGGTAGCCGCTGGCATGCTCGCCACCGGAGTGGTGACCGGCTCCCCGCGGCCCGCCATGGAGATGCTCTACAGCGCCGCCGAGGGGGTGTCCGCCAGCATGGAGGGCCTCTCCGAGGCCGCGCGCAACGTCGTCGCCGAATACCGCGCGCGCCGGGAGTTGATCCCCGGCCTCGGCCACCCCACCCACCGGGGCGGCATCGAGCCGCGCGCTGAAGCGGTGCGCAGGGCAGTCACCGCAAGGGGCGGGTGGGGCCTCCACTGCCAGCTCCTCGAAGCCGTTCATGCGGAGCTCGAACAGGCGCTCGGCCGGACCGTCACTGTCAACCTTGCCGGCATGATCGCTGCTGTCTATTGCGACCTCGACTTCGACCCGCTTGTCGCCGAGGGTGTATCCGCTCTCGAATACGGCTGGGCTCTCATCGCCCACGCCGTCGAGGAGATACGCGACGGCGTGCCCCTCCGCATCATCCCCGACGCCCTGGGCACCGTGTACACCGGCCCGCCCGAGCGCCACCTGCCCGCCCGCCAGCACCCCGAAAGGAGCCCCTGACCATGCCCTACAAGAACATCCTCCTCCAGAAGGATGGCCCCATCCGCACCATCATCTTCAACCGGCCCGAGCGGATGAACTCCATCAGCGTGGAGACCGTCCCGGAGCTGCTGGACGCCCTCCAGCAGGTGGCCAGCGATTCGGAAGCCCGCGTGCTCGTCTTCACGGGCGCCGGCGACCGCGTCTTCTGCGCTGGCGCCGATATCAACGACATGGTGAGGCGCCCCGCTGGCGAGACCGACCACATCGTCACCATCTACCTCGATTACGTCCGCGCCATCCGCGAGCTTTCCATCCCCGTTATCGCGAAGGTGAACGGCGTCGCCGCCGGGGGTGGCGCCTGCACGGCCCTCGCCGCCGACTTCCGCATCGCCTCCGACCGGGCGCGCTTCGGCTTTGTTTTTGTTGGTGTGGGCCTTTCCGGCGCCGACATGGGTTCGAGCTACTACCTCCCGCGCATGGTGGGTTTCGGCAAGGCCACCGAACTCCTGATGACCGGCGATGTCATCGATGCCGCCGAAGCGCTGCGCATCGGCCTCGTCAACCGCGTTGTCCCCCACGAGGAGCTCGATGCGGCCGTGGATGGCCTCGCGCGGAAGCTCGCCGCCGGGCCGCCCCTGGCCCTCAAGATGACGAAGCGCGCCCTCAACGCCAGCCTCGACCTCGGCCGCGACGCCGAGTTCGACTTCGAGACCTACGCGCAGACCATGTGCCTCCTCTCTGACGACCACATCGAAGGCGCCACCGCGTTCAAGGAAAAGCGCGCCCCCGTCTACCACGGGCGCTGAGGGACAACACGTGATTGGCTTTTCGCTATCCGACGAACAGAAGCTCTTCCAGGAAGCCATCCGCGACTTCGCCCGGCGCGAAGTGGCTCCTATCGCCCGCGAGTACGATGAGCGCGAGGAGTACCCGGTACAGGTGCTGCGGCGGATGGGCGAGCTCGGCTACCTCGGCGTGCCCTTCCCCGAAGAGCTCGGCGGCGCGGGCGGCGATAGCATCATGGCCGCTCTCATGTCCGAGGAGATGGGGTACGTCTCGGCCGGCATCTACCTCGGCGTCTACGTCCACGTCTTCCTCGCCCTCAACGCCATCGCCCGCTTCGGCAGCGAGAGCCAGCTTCGCGACTACCTTCGCCCCGGGATCGCCGGCCAGAAGGTCGGCGCCTGGGCCTTCGCCGAGCCCGACGCCGGCTCCGACCCCGGCTCCATGACCACCCGCGCCGTGCGTGACGGCGATGACTATGTCATCGATGGCACCAAGATGTACATAACGAACGGCTCCATCGCCGACTTCGTTGTGCTTACCGCCATCACCGACCCGGCCCAGGGTATGAAGGGTCTCAGCCTCTTCATCGTCGACACGAAGACGCCCGGGTTTGCCGTCGCCCGCACCCTCCGCAAGCTCGGCGTACGCGCCTCCGATACGGCGGAGCTCTCCTTCACCGGCTGCCGCATCCCTGCCGATGCTCTCCTCGGAGCGGAAAACGTCGGCTTCATGAACGCCATGCGCGTGCTCACCGCCGGGCGCATCGTCTCCGCCGGCTTTGCCCTTGGGACCGCGCGCGCCGCCTTCGACCAGTCGCTCCGTCATGTGAAAGAACGGCGTGCCTTCGGCCAGGCCGTTGGCGACTTCCAGGGCATCCAGTGGCAGTTCGCCGATATGGCCCTCGAGCTCGATTGCGCCCGGCTGCTCGCCTGGCAGGCAGCCTGGCTCTCCGACCAGGGTCTCCCCCACATCAAGGAAGCCTCCATGGCGAAGCTCTATGCTACCGAGATGTGCGCGCGCATCACCGGGCAGGCGGTGCTCCTGCACGGCGCCTCTGGCTACATGGCCGATTCCGACGTGCAGCGCTTCTACCGCGATGTGAAGGTCATGGAGATCGGCGAAGGCACTTCGCACATCCAGCGCAATACCATCGCCCGCCAGATCGGGCTCTAATCCAAATCGAGAGGGAGAAACGGAACCGTGACATACCAGCTGGTCACCCTGGAGCGCGATGGCAACGTCGCCGTCCTCACCCTGAACCGCCCCGATAAGCGGAACGCGCTCAACACCGCCCTGCGCGATGAAGTGCGCGCCGCCCTCGAAGAGCTCGAAGCGGACGACTCAGTGAGCGTCGCCATCATCACCGGGGCTGGGCCCGTATTCTGCGCGGGCTTCGATACGAGCGAGTTCGCGACCATCCCGCCTGCCGAGGTGTTCTACGGCGAATCGGCTGTCCGATACCACTACCGTCTCCAACGCTTCGCGAAGCCCCTGATCGCCGCCATCAACGGCTCCGCGATGGGAGGCGGGTTCGATATCGCCGTGCTCGCCGATGTCCGCATTTGCGTAGAAGGTGCAACCTTCGGCCACCCGGAGATCAAGTTCGGCGCTTCCACCCTCTATGGTCCCCTCGCCGCTGTCATCGGCGGCAGCCTCGCCCGCGATCTCTGCCTCTCTGGCCGCAGGATAGACGCCAGCGATGCCCACCGCATCGGCCTCGTCAGCCAGGTGGTCGCCGCCGAGCGCCTGCTGGATGAGGCAAAGGCGGCTGCCCGCGTGATCGCTGAGGCCCCGCTGGCGACCCTGAAAGAGGTCAAGTCGCAGATCATCGCCGCCGCGCCCACGCATTTCCCCGAGCGCTGAGCCAGGATGCTCCCGCTCGAAGGCGTGCGCGTCTGCGATCTCACCATCGCCCAGTTTGGCGCCCACGCCACCATGATGCTGGCCGACCTGGGCGCCGAGGTCATCAAGATCGAGTCGCCCCGCGGCGGCGACCCCGGTCGCGGTGTCGCCCTGCAGCCCAACGGCGTCTCGCCCTTCTTCCAGGCGCACAACCGCGGCAAGAAGAGCGTCACCGTGAACCTGCGCCGCCCCGAGGGCAAGGAGATCGTCCTCCGCCTGGCTGCCCGTTCCGAGATCTTCGTGCAGAGCTGGAAGCCGGGCGTCATCGAACGGCTCGAACTCGACTACCAACGTATCCGCTCCACCAACCCGGCAATCGTCTATGCCTCCGCGACCGGGTTCGGTCCCAGGGGCCCCCGCGCACACCTGGCTGCGATGGACATGGTCGCCCAGGCGGCGGGCGGTTTCGCCTGGGCCAATTCACCCCCTGGCGCGGAAGAGCCCAACCCTGCCGGTCCCACCATTGCCGACCAGGCTGGCTCCCTCGTGCTCGCCTACGGCATCCTTGCCGCCTATGTCCACCGGCTGCGCACCGGCGAAGGCCAGCAGGTCGATGTCTCCCTCCTCGGCTCGCAGATGACCATGCAGGCCTGGAACATCGCCAGCTTCTTCCTGGGCGGCGAGCAGGTCCGGGGCGGCCGTGCCGGCGCGAACTCGCCCATCTTCACCCTCTATCGTGCCAGCGATGGCTGGTTCGGGATCGCGATCATCGATGAGCGCCAGTGGCCGCTGCTCTGCCAGGTGATCGGCCAGCCCGGGCTGGCCGGCGACCCACGCTTTAGCGGGCGCGCCCCCCGCGAGGCAAATCGCGCCGCGCTCACCGCTATCCTCGAGAAGGCCTTCGCCCGGGGAACGCGGGCGGAATGGCTTGCCGCCCTGGAAGCGCACGATATCCCCTGCGGTCCCGCCAACACCTATGCCGACCTCGCCTCTGACCCGCAGGTGAGAGCAAACGGCTACCTGGTCGATGTGGAAGTCCCCGGCGCGGGGACGCTCACCGAGGTTGGCCCGCCCGTCGCCCTTGGCGGCTCACCGCCCCCGGTTCGCTCCGCCGCCCCTGAGCTTGGGCAACACACCGAGCAGGTGCTCCTGGACCTCGGTTACGGCTGGGAGGAAATCGCGCGCCTCCGCGAGGGCCGCGTCATTCTCTAACCTCGTAGCGCGTACCGGGGGCCGCGTTCATTGGCCGCCGTCCCCCCGGCATGACAGAATCGGGCCGTATCCCGGAGGGCAACACCATGGAACGGCCGGTCAGCTACTTCTCCGAAGGCACGCGCATTCGTGCCATCCTCTACCTTCCCGACACCCTCAAGGCGGGCGAACGCCTGCCCGGCGTCGTTCTCTGCCATGGCTTCACCGCCATCAAGGAGCTCATCCTCCCAGACTATGCGCGCCGCTTCGCCGCCGCCGGCATTGCCGCCCTCGCCTTCGATTACCGCGGCTTCGGCGAAAGCGAGGGAACGCGTGGCCGCCTCATCTGGCGCGACCAGGTGCAGGACATCCGCAACAGCATCACCTTCATGGAGACCGTCCCCGAAGTCGACCCCGGCCGCATTGGCCTCTGGGGCACAAGCTACGGCGGGGCCAACGTCATCTACACGGCCGGCATCGAGCCCAGGGCGAAATGCGTCGTTGCCCAGGTCGGCTTCGGCGATGGCGGCCGGCGCCAGCGCGAGGCGCCCCCGGAACAAACCGCACCCATGCGCGCCATCATCAGCGCCGAGCGCCAGAAGCGCGTGCTTACCGGCGAAAACACCATGGTCGACCCCTTCACCATCCTCAACGAGCCCGATTCGGTCGCCTTCTTTGGGGAGGCGATGAAGACGCATCCGCGCCTCAAGACCGAGATCCCCATCGAGTTCATCGAGGCCACGCAGGAGTACGTCCCCGAGGAGATGGCCCCCCGCATCGCGCCGCGGGCCCTCCTCGTGATCGCCGCCGAAAACGACGCCACCACCCCTGCCGACGAGTTCCGCTCCGTCTACGAGAAGGCGGGCGAGCCGAAGAAGCTCTCGATCATCGAAGGCATCCGCCACTACGAGATTTACAGCGGCGAACCGCTCGAACGCTCAGCGCGCGAGGCTGCCGAGTGGTTCAAGCGCTACCTCTAGGCGCCTGCCCTCAGGCCTGGAATCCCTCCATGCCGGTGAGGATTCGAAGCATAACTTCGTCGGCGCCACCGCCAATCGACGCCAGGCGGCTATCGCGGAAGTAGCGGCTGGTCCACATGTCATCCATGTAGCCCACGCCGCCGTGGAACTGAAGGCACTGGTCCGCGACCCGCCGCCCCATGCGCCCCGCCTTGAGCTTCGCCATCGTCGCCAGCCGCGTGACGTCCTCGCCGCGCACGATCTGCTCGCAGCACGCATGCCCCAGGTAGCGCAGCGCCTCGATCTCCGTCACAAGCTCCGCCAGCGTGTACTGAATGTACTGGTTGTTGATGAGGGGCTGGCCGAACGCCTGGCGCTGCTTGAGGTAGGCCACCGTGCGCTCAATCGCCCGCGTCATCGCCCCAACGGCGGTGTAGACCGCGATCATGCGCTCCTTCTGGAACTGCTGCATCTGCAACTGGAAGCCGCGTCCCTCCGGCCCAATCCGGTTGGTCACCGGCACGCGCACATCGTCGAAAGCGAGCTCGCCCGTATCCGAACAGTGGTTGCCCATCTTGTCCAGCTTGCGGATCACCTGGAAGCCCGGGCGGTCCGTGGGCACGACGATGAGCGACATCCCCTTGTAACCGCCCTCATCCGACGTGCGCGCCAACACCACAAGGAAGTCCGCCTGGATGCTGTTGGTAATGAAGATCTTGCGGCCGTTGATGATGTAGTCGTCCCCATCACGGCGTGCCGTCGTCTTCAGGCCCGCCACATCGGAGCCGGCATCCGGCTCGGTGACCGCAATCCCGCAGATCTTCTCGCCCCGGCAGGCGGGAGCCAGGTACTCCATCTTCAATTCGTGGCTGCCCCACTTTGCCAGTGCAGGCGTAGCCATGTCCGTCTGCACCGTGATCGCCATGGGGATTCCGCCCACGTCCGCTCGCCCCAGCTCCTCAGCGAAGATCATCGTGTACGAGTGGTCCACGCCGCCGCCGCTGTACTGGGGCTCGTACTCCAGCCCCAGCATGCCAAGGTCGCCAAGCTTCTTGAAGAGCTCGTGCCCCGGGAAGATGGCCGCCTTCTCCCACTCGTCGGCGTGCGGGTTGATCTCCTTTTCCACGAAGTCCCGGACCGTCTTTCGGAACATGTGGTGCGCTTCGTTGAATTCCACTGGTCTACTCCTTCCGGAAAGTGCTTGTGCCTACCTGGTCCGGGCGCTCAGCCCTCCGCCGGGCTGCCTTCCAGCAGCGCCGCCGGCATCTCCACGACCTTCGCCCGCACGTACTCCCCAAGGCTCTTTGCCTGCGGGTCGGCCCTGGTCGAGGATGCCACCCCCTCTCCCAGCAGGCCAACCACGACCAAGTTGATCGATCGCATCAGCGGCAGCTCGTAGCGCCGTACCTCCAGGTCGCGCGCTTCGGCGATTAGCTCCTTGAACCGCTCAACCGTCATGTACTCCCGCAACCAGGCGTACGCCTCGTCCGTTCGCGCCCAGAGCCCCACGTTCGCGTTCCCGCCCTTATCGCCCGAACGCGCCCCGATGAGGCGTCCCAGCGGCGCCCGCACAGTGGGCCCCGCTGGCACCGGCGCCCGGGGCGGCTCCTGCAGCGCCACTTCCGGGCCCGTTCGCTGGCGCGTGGGCGAAATCGGGGTCTCCCGTCCGTCGGCTGCGACCACGACTTCGTGGACCTCGTCCGCCGGCACCAGCGCCGGCCAGTACACGCCATATGCGTCCTCCGACCCCGGGACCGAGGTCATGTGGAAGCCCGGGTAGATGCCGAGGCCGATCTCCACCGCCTTGCCCGAGAACGCCCGCCCAACCTTGCGCGGGTCGCGGTCCTTCACCGTAATGCGCAGGAAGGCGCTGGCCTCCTCATTCGAACCAGGGTCTTCGCGGTCTGAGCGCGTCAGTGAGACCTTCACCTCGTCAAACTGCTCCCGGCCGCCAAGTTCGTTGAAGAGGGAGTCAAGCGTCAGCGCGGCTTTTTCTTCGACGTCCAGGCCAGTGAGCACGAAAGTCATCGAGTTGCGGAAGCCGCCCGCGTAGTTGATGCAGACCTTTGTCGTTTCGGGAGCGGGTTCACCGCGTACGCCGCTGATGCGCACGCGGTCGGGCCCCTCCTGATCGAGTGTGATGGTGTCAAAGCGCGCGACCACGTCCGGGTTCAGGTATCGCGGGCTGCCAATCTCATACAGAAGCTGCTCGGTCACGGTGCCGATCGTGACGGCGCCGTTCGTCCCCGGGTGCTTGGTGATGACCGAGCTGCCATCGGCCCCGACTTCGGCGATTGGGAAGCCCGGGTGGCGAAGCACGGGCACTTCCCTGAAGAACGAGTAGTTGCCGCCCGTTGCCTGCGTTCCGCATTCGATTATGTGGCCCGCAACCACCGCCCCCGCCAGCTGGTCCCAGTCGTCGCGCTTCCAGCCGTGCCAGTACGCCGCCGGTCCCACAACCAGCGAGGCATCCGTCACCCGGGGACAGATCACGACATCGGCACCGCCGTTCAGCGCCTCCACAATCCCCCAGCCGCCCAGGTAGGCATTCGCCGCAATGGGCTGCACGCCCGCCTCGGCCAGGGACCGGCCGTTATCGAGATGTGCCAGGGGAATGCCCTTCTGTTGCAGCTCGGGAATGCGCGCGAGCAGGTCGTCACCCTCGATGTGGGCGATGTTCGCCTGCAGCCCCAGCCTGTCGGCGATTTCGCGCATGCGCGCCGCGCACGCCGCCGGGTTGAGCCCGCCCGCGTTGGTGACAACCTTGATGCCCCTCTCCAGGCATGTCCCCAGCACCTCCTCCATCTGGCGAAGGTAAGTGGTCGCGTACCCCAGGTTCGAGTCCTTCTGCTGCGCCTTCCAGAGGATGAGCAGCGTCAGCTCGGCCAGGTAGTCGCCGGTGAGAAAATCGATCGGGCCGCCATCCACCATCTCCCGCGCCGCGGCCAGGCGGTCGCCGTAGAAGCCCGAGCAGTTGGCGATGCGGACCGGTTGTCTGGCAGCCGTCACCTGGACACCTCCTGCCACCGCGGAGGCCGCTTCTCGGCAAAGGCGGTCATCCCTTCGCGTGCTTCTTCCGAGGCGAAGAGGCTCGCCGAACGTTCCGCCATCGCGTGCAGCGTCTCCGCCACCGGCTTCCCCGGTACGTCCCGCACCAGCCTCTTGCACGCTGCCAGCGCGTTCGGCCCGCCCTTGAGCAGCGATTCGATATACCGGCCCACGGCGGCATCGAGGTCGGCCGCAGGCACGGCGGCGTTGATCAGGCCCATCGCCGCTGCCTCCCGGGCAGAGAACGTGTCGCCGGTGAGGAACAGCTCCATCGCCTTGGTAATCCCGATCTTTGGGATAGAGACCACCGAAATGATCGCCGGGGCAACGCCGATGCGCACCTCGCTGAACGAGAACGTTGCCTCCTCGACCGCGACAGCCAGGTCGCAGGCGCCCAGCAAGCCGATCCCGCCTGCCCGCGCATGGCCATTGATTCGCGCCAGCACCGGCTTCGGCGACTCCCAGATGTCATTGAGCATGTCGGGCATGCTTGCCGCGTTCAGTGTGGAGCCTTCACGCGCCTCATTGGCGGAGCGCTGCTCCTTGAGGTCCGCGCCCGCACAAAACACCGTCCCCGTCCCCGTGAGGACCACCACCCGCGCCCGTTCGTCCGCCAGTGCCGCATCGAGATGGCCCTTGAGATCAGACATCAGCCTTCGTGACAGCGCATTGCGATTCTCCGGCGAATCGAGGGTGATCGTCGCCACGCCGCCGCTCACTTCCAGGTGCACGAGTTCGCCGGACATGCCTCAGCTCTCCTTCCCGAATTCGCCCGGTTGCCGGCCCTGCCCCGGCGGGCCGGCAAATGCCTGTGCGATCGACATCCACTCCCGCGCCGCGTCGCCTTCGACCACGAGGTTCGTGTCCGCGAGGTGCCTTCGCTGGGTCACGAGCCGGCAGAAGTCCGTTGCCGTACCGGAGATCCGATTCGACGCATCCGGTTCGCCGAACTCCCACTTCTCGCCCGATGGTGCCGTCAGCACCACGAAGATCGGGTCCGTTGGAGGCGTCATCCCGCGCGCGAGATACGAAAACCCTCGCGTGCGCACTCCCAGGGTAGCCACATGCTTCAGCCGGTCCGTGTCCGGCCGTGCGATGCCCACCACGTCCACCACGTCCAGTCCGTGCGACCAGGTCTCCATCAGCCGGGCGGTGATGAAAGATGCGCCGCTCATGTCGGGTCCGTACCAGGGCATCCGCTTCTTCGCGTCCAGCGGCCGCGCCACACGGACGAGGTCCGAGCTTGCCTTGCGCCACCAGGCGAGCACTTCAGTGGGCATCATCGCCCGGCTTCTTGCGATATACCCCTTCTCCACGTCCCCGAGCTCACCCGCCAGCGTCCGCGCAACCTCATCCCGGAAGCCATCCGGGTCGCTTATCGCCAGCGCCGCCTTCTCATCAAAAAACGCCAGGTGGGCGACCTGGTCCCGCACCAGCCAGCCCGGTGCGTGGGTCTGCAGGTCCCAGGCGCTCTCAGGCATCTTCGCCAGGACGGCGCCAATTGCCGCCTGCTCGGCCTCCAGGTCATCGACAAGCTGTTCGTAGTCAAGACTCATCACTTCTCTCCAGTTCCCGCGTCGCAGATGACCCGGCCCGGCCAGGCGAACATGGCCGCCGGGGCCGTCGGGACACACTCCACTCTGCGACCGGAGATTAGCGCAAAACTAAGCACCGCGCCTTTCCCCGGCATCGCCCGGTGTGACCATGGTCGCATCGCCTCCCGGCCCCCACCCGCGAGAATCGCCCAATGGCTGGACTACCTACCGGACACATCGAACTCGAAGTGGTCGAAGTGCGAGCCGCGCGCCCTGCTGCGCCGCGCCGTCCTGCACCGCCCGCTCTCCCCTGGCTCTTTGCGGCCGCGATGGCAGCCTCGGCTGCAATCGCGGTCCTCGGCGGCCTCGTTCTTGGCTTCCTGGCAGCCACAGAGACCGGCTTCGGCGAACGCAACTGGACCGAGGCCGTGCAGGCCCACGGCCGCCTCCAGCTCGTTGGCTGGACGGCCGTCTTTGTTGCCGCCCTCGCGTTTGAGTTCATCGTGCGGCTCAATCAGCGCGGTCCCCTGCCCGTGCTGCCTCGCATGCTCGTCCTCTGCGGGCTTGGCGCCGGGGCACTCCTGGAAGCGGCGGGCCAGGTCTGGAACGATACCGCCGGCTTCATCTGGATTCCTGGTGCGGCAATCACGCTCGCCGCCTCCGTGGGATTCGCGATCATGATCTGGCGAGTCCGCGCCGCCTACCCGTTCAGGCTCGACCTCCAGCCGTTCTTCTTTCGCCTTGGGGCGGGCTGGCTTGCTCTCGCGGGCGGCGTCTCGCTCCTCGCCGTGTTCCGCGCCGACGCCGGGGTCGCCTACGTCAGCGACACGCACCTGGCGGCCGAATTGCTCGCGCGCGGGTTCGTCGTAAACACCATCCTTGGCGTTGGGTTGCGGGCCTTCCCCGGCCATCTCGGCCTCCAACCCATGCCCGTACGGCGCCAGGCCATCGTCATGCTCACGATTAGCGGCGCCCTCCTCGCCTGGGCCGCTGGCGCAGGCGCATTCGATCTCCCCGGCAGCGCACCCCTGCGTTCCGTCGCCAACCTCGCTTACGCTGCCGGTCTCGCCCTGTTTACCGTCTGGATGGGCGTCCTCACCCCCCTCCGCAACCCGGCCGGCGGGCCGAACTACCGGGTGCTCGTCCCCGTGGCGTGGCTGGGGCTTGTGGCCTACGCCGTGGCACTCGCCGTCTCCTCTATCGCTGACTTCGATTCCAGCCTGAGCATCTACCAGTCCGGGGCCGTCCGTCACATCTTCCTGCTGGGATTCATGGCTCCACTAATGGCCGCTATGGCCCACATCGTGCTCGCTCGATTCGGAACCGGCCGGGTCCGCTGGGAACCGCTCCTCACGGCTTCCTTCGTGGGGCTCATGGTGGCGTGGCCTTTGCGCGTACTCCCGGTGCTCTTCACCGACAGCCCGGGGGCAGCCGGGCGTTCCTTCCTGGGCGTGGCCGCGATCATGGCCGCTGTTTCCCTGGCCGGTGTCGCCACCGTCGCTGCCGCCAACGCGCTTGCAATACGCAGCCTGGTCAGGGGTATGCACCACTAGCGCACCCGGCGCGAACCGCCAAGGGGGCCAGTCACAGGATGCCAGTGCCCGTGAAAATCCTGGAGTCGGCGATGTGCTCCAGCCACTCCTCCGCATCGCTCCGCGTGCGAATACGCCGCATCAAGCGTCGGCGATCGGCCTCGGGCAACGTCCCAAAGAGCCCTTCAAGGGCCTCCCGCTCCTGCGCGGTGAGTGGCCGGTCTCGTAGCGCCATAGCCCGATCATACGCTCGGCCAGATGTAGCGGCGCACGTCGGCGAGGTGTTCGAGCCAGTCATTGGCCTGGCTCACCGTCCGCACCCGGTCCGCAGGCCCTCCCGTCCCCGACGGGTGAGTCTCAAAGAGCCGTTCGAACTGGGCCCGTTCGGTGGCGGTCAGGGGACGGTCCCGAAGCATACTGTCCCATGCTCAGCCCTGGCCCGCGCACTTCATATGACCTGCGCCATATCGCGCGGCTTTGCCCGCGAACGGGTGATTGCCGCCGGCGGAAGGCCCGTTGCCGGGCGCGGGACCGCCCGCCTGCGCGGCGCGCGCACTGCCCCAATACGCTGGCGCGGCGCCCGGACCGCCCGGGGATGCGTTTCTACCCCGGTGCCTTCCCACGGGCGCCCGCGCCCTACCCGCAGCGTGCGGCTGTCGAGGTACTCCTTCACCATGCTCCCGATGACAGCCGCTGCTGCCCCAATGAGGAAAAGGTCGAACACGATCGTCGCGGCCGGGTTTATCATCTGCAGCACATCCGTTCGGAAAGTCTGGTCAGGATAGTAGAACAAACGTACGCCTGTCAACACATTTGTTCTGCTCTGCCCGGTCTCCAGTGCACCCCAGGAGGTGGTCAGTGTTTCACAACATCCCGCCGGGAATGGCTCGCCGCATGCGCGACCTCGAAGAGATAGACGCTCGCGACCGCGACGACGGAACCCCTCGCCTCGAGCGGCTGCGCCAGGTTCCGCCCGAAACAGGGAGGTTCATCGCGCTCCTGGCCGCCGCGGCGCCCCCGGGCATGGTGATCGAGGTCGGGACAAGCGCCGGCTACTCAGCCATGTGGCTTGCCCTCGCCTGCCGCGAGACAGGGAGAAGCCTGGCAACCTTCGAGGTCTTGCCCGCGAAGGCCGCCATCGCGCGCGAGACCTTCAGGCTTGCCGGGGTCGACGACATCATCACGCTGGTCGAGGGTGACGCCCGGGAGCACCTCGCCGCACTCGATGGAATCGGCTACTGCTTCCTCGACGCCGAGAAGGAGGTCTACGCCGCCTGTTACGAACTGGTTGTCCCCCGGCTCGTCCCCGGTGGCCTGCTCATCGCCGATAACGCCATCAACCACTACGAGACTCTGAAACCAATGATCGACCGCGCGCTCGCAGATGAAAGAGTCGATGCGATGGTTGTCCCCATCGGCAAAGGCGAGCTCATTTGCCGGAAGCACTGAATGGGAGCGGCGACAACTACTGTCGCCGTTGACGTCCTCGGCCCTGCCTCGTCAGAATCCGCCCCGTGCTGGCGAAGGTCTACAGTTGCGCTGTCATCGGCCTCGAAGGCGAACTCGTTGAAGTCGAGGTAGATATCACTCGTGCTCAGACTCCCACCACCGCAGTTGTCGGCCTCCCCGATGCCGCCGTCCAGGAATCGAAAGAGCGCGTCCGCGCGGCCGTTCGCAACAGCAGCCTGACCTGGCCCTTCAATTCCCGCATCATCGTCAACCTCGCCCCGGCCGACCTGCGCAAGGAAGGCCCCGCCTACGACCTGCCCATCGCGGTGGGCGTGCTGGCGGCAAGCGGGCAGGTCGTCGCTGACCTCGATGACGCGGTCTTTGTCGGGGAGCTCTCGCTCGATGGCGAGGTCCGCCCCGTTCACGGCGCACTGCCCATGGTGGCGCTGGCGAAGAAGCGCGGCAAGACGCGCGCCTTCGTTCCCGCTGCCAACGCCGGCGAGGCAGCGCTCGTGGCGGGGATCGCCGTCCACCCTGTCGAGAGCCTTTCCAGTCTCGCTGCCCACCTGCTTGGCGCGGCGCCCATTGCGGCCGCCTCTCCGGGCGCTACCTCGGTCGCGGGGACTGTGTTCCCGGGCACCGATTTCGCCGACATCGTCGGGCAGGAACACGTGAAGCGCGCCCTCGAAGTGGCAGCCGCCGGCGGGCACAACGTCATCATGCGCGGCCCGCCGGGCAGCGGTAAGACGCTCCTCGCGCGCGCCGTCCCCTCCATCCTGCCCGCAATGACGGTCGACGAAGCCCTGGAGGTGACCCGCATCTACAGCGTCGCCGGGTTGCTCTCGCCAGGCTCCGGCATGATTGGCTCACGCCCATTCCGTGCCCCCCACCACACCATCTCCCACGCCGGCCTCGTGGGCGGTGGTACCACCCCCCGTCCCGGCGAGATCACCCTCTGCCACAGGGGCGTTCTCTTCCTCGATGAGCTCCCCGAATTCGGTCCGCAGGTTCTCGAAGTGCTGCGCCAGCCGCTCGAAGACCGGCTCGTCACCATCAGCCGCGCGCGCATGTCCGTCACCTTTCCCGCCAATTTCGCCCTCATCGCCGCTATGAATCCCTGCCCCTGCGGCTACTACGGCGACCCCGTGCGCGACTGCACCTGCGCGCCGCCGCTGGTCTCGCGCTACCAGCGGCGCATCTCCGGGCCCCTCCTCGATCGCATCGACCTCTTCGTCGACGTCCCCCGCGTCGCCTACGACAAGCTCGCCTCCACCACTCGCAGCGAGGCCTCGGCGGTCGTACGCGAACGCGTGGAGCGCGCCCGCGCCGTCCAGCGCGAGCGCTTCCAGGCCCACCCCGAGACCGCGCTCAATTCCGAAATGAACCCAACCCTCGTCCGCCAGTTCGCCCAGCTCCAGCTCGCGGAAAACGCCGGCGGTCTCCTCAAGCTGGCAGTCGAACAGCTGAACCTCTCCGCGCGCGCGTTCCACAGGGTGCTGAAGCTCGCCCGCACCATCGCCGACCTGGACTCCAGTGAGGGAATCGAAAGCCAGCACCTCGCCGAGAGCATCCAGTACCGCGAGCGGATGGAGTAGTGCCGGCCTCCGGGGCCTCCTTGCCGCCCAGCGCTCCTCCCAGGGAGGCTCGCCGACATCCCCGCTGAAGCAGGTGACGCGAAGCGCTGCGATTCCTATCGAAGGTGCTCCGGCCGCCCTCCGGGAATCGGGGCCCCTGCGAACCGCCGGCCATAGGTGACGCGCACACCCGCTATTGAAACATCAGAGATCGGGCCCTCCCCTTATTGCCTCGCTGTTGCAGGCAACCGACATTTGATCCGATGGGCACGCGCGCCACAGCGGCACGCGCAGGCGCCGGGGAACGGGAGGACAGCAGGAGGACGTGGCGCGGACTGGCGCAGATGCCCGGCTCGATGAGTTCGCCTACTTCGGCGCTCGCGCTCTTTCCCAGGCGGGTCAGGCGTTCTTCCTCGTCGCCATCCTCATCACCTCAGGTTCCGGCTCGTCCCTCGCTTTCGGCCTCAGCAGCGTCATGGCTGCAACCATGGCCGGGCCGCTTGTCTTCGGCCTTCTCGCCGGGAGCCTGGCCGACCGGCTGGGCCCTGGGCGCGCCTATGCCCTTGGCGCCGCCGGGAGGCTCGCCGCTGTAAGTGCTGGCTTGCTCATCCTGGGGCGGCCCGAGCTCGCCTGGGTGGTCGCCCTGGCCTACTCATCGGTTTCACAGCTCTTCTCTCCGGCCGAGATGGCCATGATTCCCCTGGTCGGGCGCACCCAACCCGCCCGCGCCCACGCTCTGCTCGTAGTGCTCCAGTACGCCGCCCAGGGCGTTGCGGTGCTTGTCCTCGCGCCACTTCTTCTCCTCACGGCGGGAACCGTCGCACTGCTCGTCGTCGCGGTGGCGATCTACGTGCCCGTCGTCGCCCTGGCCGTCCTCCTCGGACTGCGTGTCCGTGCGCGGGAGCCCGAATTCCGGGCCCCTGGCCGGCAGGCGTTCTCCTTCCGGCAGGCGACCGCCTTCCTCACCCACGACCATCGCGCCGCATACGCCTTCGGGTCGCTCGCATTTGTCGACCTGGTGGTGAAGTGCGTGGTGGTCGCCCTGCCTGCTTACCTGGTCGCCACCGCTGGCCCGGGGCGCACCGGCCTCATCGTCGCCCTGGCCCCGGCCGCTCTCGGCGCCCTCCTCGGTCTCCTGTGGGCCGGCACTCAGCTTCGCCTGTCCGAAGCCGAGCGCGTCATGAGGACCACCCTCCTCGGCGTCATCGTCTCTCTCTTTGCCCTGGCCGGCCTCGAAAGCGGGCTCGGTCTTGCCGGCATCGCCCTCGATGCGGCGGACCTCACCACCCGCGGAGCAGGCTTCGACATCGACCTCGTCCTCGCCCTCCCCGTCGCGCTCCTCTTCGGCGCCTCCCTATCTGTTGCGCCGATCGCCGCCCGCGCCGTGCTCTCCGCCACCGCGCCCCATGGGAGCCAGGCGCGCGTATTCGCCTCACAGTCGACCCTCGCCGAGATGCTGGGCGTCCTGCCCCTCCTTCTCGCTGGCCTTGGCACCGAGGTTGCCGGCCCCCGGCCCACGCTGGGACTCGTCGCCGTGGCCGGGACTGCCCTCTTCCTCGCCCTCGAAGCAGCCTCGGCCTCTCGCGGCGCCCTCCAACCCCTCGCGGTGAACGTGGAGTCGCCGGTCCGGTAGCTCCACTTCGACCGCTCTCCACGGCGCTTGAAACGAGCCAGTTTTCGGCCAATCTCCGTTATTGACATCCCCTTCCCTGCGACCCTACTATGTGAATAGTGAAACACTGTTCACAAAGACGGCCATGAAACAACGTGCCCCCAAGCGCCCCGCGGCTGAACGCAAGCGCCTTATCCTTGAAAGCGCTCAGTCGGTCTTCGCCGCTTCGGGCTATGCAAACGCAGGGACCGATGAAGTGGCCCGGGGCGCCGGGGTCGCCCCTTCGGCCATCTACCGCTACTTCCCCAGCAAGCGCGACCTCTACCTGGCCACCCTCAGGGACGCCGGCCCCCGGCTGGTCGCCCTCTGGCGCAGGGCCGCCGAGCGCGCGGGCGATCCCCTCGAAACGATCTGGGAGATCGGCCTCCAGTACTACGACCACGTGCATACCCGCTCGCCCTTCACTCACCTCTGGTTCAAGGCCCTTGGCGACGCCTCTGACCCGGAGGTGCAGGCAATCATGGCCACCAGCTACCGGGCGATGATCGACGTCATCACCGGGCTCATCGAAGACGGCCAGGAGCGCGGGCTGGTGCGCGCTGACATTGCCCCGCGCATCGCCGCCTGGCACTTCATGGCCATCGGCTCCACCTTCGACCTGGTCCATCAGCTCGGCCTCGATGACGAGCTCGATCGCCCCCGCGTCGAGGAATGGGGCCGCCACTACATCGAATCCCTTCGCGAGGTCCCCCGTGGAACGGTCACGACAAACGACTGACTGCGCCTCCGACGAACGCTGCCTCTGCGGTGCGCTCGTCGCCCGGCTCACCCCACTGGGCGTTGAAATCCTCTGCAGGCGCTGCCGCCGCGTGCATCGTATCCCCTGGGAAACGGCCGGCCAGCCCGGGCGCCCGCGGGGTAGTCCCTCTCACACGCCTGCATAGCGAATAGAGGCCCGAGGTCAGGAACCCAGAGCCCGGACAGACCGCCACGGCGGCATGTCCGGGCTCTTCATCTTACGAATGCAAGGAGGAATGCCTCTCCACCGGCACCGGCGAGGCGAAACGAACAGCAATGGAACAGGCGCCCACCCCCAACTTCAAGCCCCTCCGCGAGGCGGTCCGCCACTACGTCACCACCGAAGTCATCCCCCTCGAACGTGACAACAACCTCACCTGGGACGTCGTGCCCCCCGCCGACCTGCGCCGCCAGGTGCGCGTGCGCGCCCGCGAGCTCGGGCTGTACGCCCCCGACATGCCGCAGGAAGTGGGCGGCAGCGGACTCTCCTTCCTCGGCCGTTGCGTACTCGAGATGGAACTCCACTCCCACGACACGGTCTTCTTCGAAGACGTGCTCGGCGGCGGCGGTGGCCCTTCGTCGATCATGCTCCACGCCAGCGAACCTCAGCGCGCGCGCTGGCTCGCACCGCTCATGGCGGGCGAAACCACCACCTGTTTCGCCCTATCCGAGGCCGACGCCGGTTCCGACGCCAGCGCCCTCCAGACCCGCGCCGTGGTCGATGACGCAGGCTTCCTGCTCACCGGCTCCAAGAGCATCGTCAGCAACGGGCCCCACGCCGATTTCGCCACCGTCTTCGCGGTGGTACAGGGGCCGGAGGGGTCGCCCTCGGGAGTCACCGCCTTCCTCGTTGATGCCAGCACCCCCGGCTACCTGCGCGCCCGCGACCACACCTGCATGGGCTTCACCGGCTTCCAGGGAGAGCTCGCCTTCGACAACGTCCGCCTGGGTGAAGAGAACGTCCTCGGCCAGGTCGGCGCCGGCTTCCCCATGGCCCTCGGCTGGATCAACGGCAACCGCGTCCGCACGGCGGCCATGACCGTTGGCGTCGCCCGCCGCGCGCTCGCCCGCAGCGCGGCCTACGCCGCCCGGCGCCAGCAGTTCGGCCAGCCCATCGCCAGCTTCCAGGCCATCCAGCTCAAGCTCGCCGATATGGCTACAGAGCTCTTTGCCGGCGAGCTGATGGTTGAGCGCACCGCCGCCATGCTCGACCAGGGTCTCGACATCCGCAAGGAAGGCGCAATGACCAAGCTCTACTGCTCCGAGATGGTGAATCGCGCCGCCTACGAAGCCATCCAGGTCCACGGCGGAGTCGGCTGCCTGGCCGAAACGGGCATAGAGCGCATCTACCGCATGGTGCGCATCTTCACCATCCTGGAAGGCACCTCCGAGATGCAACGCGTCACCATCGCCGGCCGTCTGATGCGCGAGCTGGCCCGCTGACCCCTCGGGGGCGGCCGCGCACCCCCTCCCGGGGCCCGGGTCCCTCGCCCGGGCCCCTCCCTGCTTTGCGATTTCGGCGGCTCGCCAGACCCCGGTGAAGCCCCGGCGACCCCTCCTGCCCTGACTGGACCGGACCGTCCGCTCAACCCCGGCCCGGACAGGGACAGTTCCCCATGCCGCCATCATGCCCCCGGCCCCGGCTGCCCATGCGCTGAGCGCCGGCCAGGCCTGACCGCCCGGCGAGGCTGCATCCTCCACGTCCGCCTGGCGCCGCCTCCGCTCTGCCTCGGCCACTGCCACCCGCTCGGGGACAGTCCGCCCCTGCCGGCATTCCCGAGGCGCGTCCTCGTCGACGTGGCGCACTTGCCTTCGACCGCTCCGCCAAGCAGAATTGGCCGACCAAACAAGAAACTGGCCGTCCGTCCACGAGAGGTAGAGATATGGCGCAAACCCTGGCCGAACGATTCAGAGTCGATGGCAGGACAGCCCTGGTCACCGGCGCCGGCATGGGCATCGGACGCAGCATCGCCCTCTGCCTCGCCGAGGCAGGCGCCGATGTCGCTGTCCAGGACATCAAGCTCGACGCTGCCGAGGCCGTCGCCGCCGAGGTCCGGGCGCTGGGCCGCAGGGCCGTCGCCATTGGCAGCGACGCACGCCAGGAGGCAGCGGTCGATGCGATGCTCGCCCAGGCGCAACGCGACCTCGGCCGCCTCGACATCCTTGTCAACAACGCCGGCATCTACCCTTTCTCCAACATCCTCGATATGCCCGTGGAGCAGTGGGACAGCGTCATCGAGCTCAACGTCCGTACCGTGTTCCTGGCCACCCGGAAGGCCGGGCGGATCATGGCTGAGTCCGGCGGAGGCTCGATCATCAATCTCGCCTCGGTCCAGGGTTTCCGCCCCGGTGCGCCCGGCATTGCCCACTACGACACCAGCAAAGCCGCCGTCATCATGCTCACGAAGGCCGCCGCGCTCGAATTCGCTCCCATGGGGATTCGCGTCAATGCCATCGCCCCCGGTGTCATCGCCACCCCGGGAACGGAGATGATCCTCCAGGCCAGCGGCGCCCAGATGCGCGCTCACACCCCTATTGGCCGCCTGGGGACGCCCCAGGATATCGGCGACGTAGCCGTCTTCCTCGCCAGCCCTGCCGCTTCCTTCATCACCGGTGAGACGGTCGTTGTCGATGGCGGCTACCTCCTCATCTAGTCCCCAGGAGAGGTGATACGCCGTGAAGAAAGGGATCTCCGGCCTCGAAAACTTCCAGGGCGCCACTCCCCGGTCACAGACCGAACTCCGCAACGTCGAAACCGCCCGCGCAATCCTTGAAGGGCTGAGCCGCGGCGAATGGGACGTTCTCCGGGCCCACATGGCTCCCGGGGGCTCTACGTGGGTTCTTGGCTTCACGCCCGAACGCCTGGCGAAGCACGTCCGCAGCCCAAACTTCATCGCCGAGACGTTCCCCAACGGGGTCTCCTTTGACATAAAGGCGGTTGTCGCCGAGGGCAGCCGCGTCGTTGTCGAGTGGGATGACGAAGCGGAAGCCAGCACGGGCAAGCACTACGAGAACAACGGCGTCAGCATCTTCACCTTCGACGACGAAGGCCGCCTCGCCAGCTACCACGAGTACATCGATCCCGAGCGATTCTTCGCCGTCCTCTAGGAGTTTCAATGGTCACCAGCAACGACGAGTTCCGCCACAGCCCGCCCTCGGAGTTTAGCCACCTGCTCTTCGGCGACACCCTCTGGGTGAGCGTCGTCGATCGCGAGGCGAACATCTTCGGCATCAACCACATCCACCTCACGAATAAGGGCTACGGCCGCTTCGAAGCCCTCTATCTCATCGATGGCGTGCCCCAGCTCTATGGCAACAAGCACCCTCTCCCGGTAGAGGCCGACGGCGGCCCCTGGTCCGATGGCAGGCTCACCTACTCCGTTGTCAGGCCGCTCGAAGAGATCCGCATCACCTTCGATGGGCCCCGTTACGGCTTCGACCTCAACTTCCGCGGCCGCTTCCCCGTCTTCGACTACAACGATTGCGTCAATGGCAACCCCCTCAGCCATGCCAACTACTACGGGGGCCACTTCGAGCAGGGCATGCACTGCACCGGCGCCTTCGAGATCCGGGGCGGCCCCGCCGCTGGCGAGACCCGCCGCATCGATTCCTGGTCCCACCGCGACCACTCCTGGTCCGACCGCTTCGCCGTCGAACCCCCCTGGGAGTGGTCCGATGCCAATAACCCGGGGCACTTCTGGCCCTCCATACAGCTCGCAGACCGGCATATCAACGCCTTCGGCCTGATGTCCCGGCGCGATCGGCCCGTCACCGGCGGCCCTGTAGGTGGCTTTGTATCCTCCGCTGCCGGGTCGCATGCCCTTCTCGGCGCCTCCGCCGAGATCCTCACCACCGATGACCACCGCACCGCCGTCGCCTTCCGTTACGAGCTCACCATGCCCGGCGGAGAGGTCATCCACGTCCGCACCGGCCGCAAGCACGGCCAGGTCAAGCTCTGGGACCGCGGAGAGAACGACCTCGAGAACCGCCTCGATTGCTACGAACCGTTCTTCGATTTCGAGATTGAGGAGACCGGTGAACGCGGCTACGGCGTCGCCGAGTACTCATTCGGCCCTCCATCTCCACGTTGGCTGGTGTAGGAGATTCGACCATGGCCTCAGACCAGGTGTGGGAAGACCTGAATCCCTTTCGCATGGACCAGGACGCTATCAACGAAGTGATCCGCAAAGCCCCCGGCTGCACTGTCTGCTACACGAAGCGTGACGGCCAGCCAGTGGGCGTCTGGGTCAGCCATGCCGTCATCGATGGCGAGCTCTACGTGACCACCACCGAGAACCGCGGCAAGACCGCCTCGTGGCGCCGCGACCCGCGCACCTCGGTCACCTTCGCAGTCCCCGGCATCGGTTCTGTCACCGTGCTCGGCCGCGTGACCCTCAGCGACGACCCGGCCCTGCGCCACAGTTTCCTCGCCGCTCTCGCCGACCGCATGTCCATCCAGGGCGACCGGCGCGACCAGTGGTTCCGGCACATGGACACCGAAGGCCGGGTCACCGGCCACATCACTCCCGAACGGTTCGTCTCATTCGATGAGCGAAAGCTCGCCTGGTAGCCCCCGCCATGCCAGGAACCTCGATGGCAGACGCGCTTGCCGGGTTCATCGGCGACCACACCGGCCACGGCGCCTCCGTCCGCGCCGTGCAGCGTATCCCCGGCGGCTTCTCCTACGAGACCTGGCGCGTTGAGGGCGATTGGGAGACCGCCGGCAAGCGTGGCCCCGGCCAGCTGATCCTTCGCAAGGCTCCTCGCGGCGGTGTCCTCGAACCATATGATGTCACCCGCGAGTTCCGCGTCCTCCAGGCCCTCGAACACACCCCGGTCCCCGCCCCCCGGGCGTACTGGTGCGAACCCTCGGGAAACCTGCTGGGCACGCCCTTCTACCTGATGGAGTTCGTCGAGGGCGATGTCCCTCTCCCCTGGAGCGGCGAGACCGGCGCCGCCGAACGGGAAGCAATCCAGTGCCAGTTCACCGATACCCTGGCGGCCCTTCACTCGGTGGACTGGGAAGCCCTCGGCCTCGCCTTCCTCGGCCTGCCCGCGAACCGCGCCGACCCCGCCGCCCTCGAGCTCGACCGCTGCGAAGAGGTGCTCCGGCGCATCGCCCTTCGCCCCTACCCCCTCCTGCACGAAGTGATCCACTACCTCCGGGCGCGCCGGCCACGCTGCCCGCAGCTGGCTCTTGTCCACGACGACTACCGTATGGGTAACTTCGTCTGGCGCGACGGCCGCATCGCCGCCTTCCTCGATTGGGAGCGCGCCTTCATTGGCGACCCCATGGCAGACATCGCCTTCACCAGGCTGGGCCTCGGAGGCTGGTGCTCCATCACCGGGGACATGACGAGCCGTTACGAAGCCAAATCGGGCATCCCGGTCGATGAGGAACGGGTTGCCTACTACATCCTCCTGGAACAGCTGAAGGCTACGCTCGTCGGCCTCACCGGGCTCAAGGCGTTCGCTGAAGGCCGGACTTCCGACCTGCGCCTGGTCCAAATTGGACGTGGCGCGCACCAGGGCATCCTTGCCCTCGCCACCCAGGTTGGCCTCACGGCATGATCGAGCAGACTATTCCCCTCGATGCCCTGACCGCGGGCATGGCTCGCACGGTGCGCGAGTGGATCCTGCCCCACCTCTCCGACCCCATGGCCCGCATCCAGGCCGAAAACCTCGCCACGCTGCTGGAACGCCTGCCGCGCGTGGTGAGCCCTGCCGCCGCCAGCGCCATCGAGGAAGATTCGGCCGAGGCGGCCGCCCTCCTTGGCATTCAACGGTCAGGGCCTGCCGCTGCCAGCGCGACCGTCGATGACCTCGTCCGGGAGAACTCCGCCCTCAAGGAGCGGCTCCAGGCCCTCGCCGATGACCTCCGTGCCAGCACCGGCGCGGACGCCCCGCAACGTCTCGCCGCGCTCCAGCGCTACTTCGTCCGCAGCATGGCCCGTGAGCTCGGCGCCTCGACCGGCGCCGCCGATTTCGCATCCCTCACATCCCGCGACCGGGAGGCAAAAAGCGAATGACGCCACAAACGACCGGCCGGTCGCAGGCCCTGCAAGGGGCTCGCCGATGACCACCATGCGCTGCGCCACCCTCGTGGCTCCCTCCCAGTTCCGCATCGACGAGATCCCCCGGCCTGAAGTTGATGACCGCACCGTCATCGTGAAGATGGAAGGCCTGGGAATCTGCGGCAGCAACCTCCACTGGTGGAATGGCGGCGGCGCCGCCACCGGTCTCATGCAGTTCCCCATGCCCGGGGCGGGCGGCCACGAATTCGCCGGGACAGTCGTCGAAGCAGGCAGTCAGGTGACCCGTGTCCGTGTTGGCGACCGTGTTGCCATCGATCAATTCGAAAGCGGCAGCTGCGGGGCCTGTGCCTACTGCGGCTCCGGCCTCTTCATCCACTGCGAGAACCGCCGCATGTACTCCCTTCCCGGCTACGTCGAGTACATCAAGTTCTCGGAAAAGGGCCTCCATCCCATCCCGGCCGGGATCGAGACCCACGTGGCTGCGGTCGCCGAACCATGCGCCTGCTCGGTGGCCGGCGTCCGCCGGGCGCGGCTCACCGGCGGCGAGCGCGTCGCGGTTCTCGGCGCCGGTGTCCTCGGCCTTTGTGCCGCCGCTGCCGCGAAGTCCTTCGGCGCCGGGAAGGTGGCTATCACCGCCAGGTACGAATCGCAGGCCGCCCATGCCACGGCCTTTGGCGCCGATGCCGTTGTACGCTCTACGGGTCCCGAGGCCGTCGCCAGCGTCAGGAGCGCCCTCGGCGGTGGCGCCGACGTAGTCATCGAGTCCGTCGGGGGCCACGCTCCCACCTTCGAGCAGGCCCTCGAACTCGTCCGGCCTGGCGGCACCATCGTTGTCCTGGGACTCTGGGATGAACTGGTACCGGTCGATTCCTGGAAAGCCGTCCTCAAGGACGTCGCCGTCATCTTCAGCCTCACCTACGGTCTCCAGGGCAAGAAGTCCGACTACGCGCTCACTCTGGACCTCATGGCTTCCCGCAAGATCCCCGCCCAGGACCTGGTCACGCACGTATTGCCCCTCGACCAGATCGGCGAGGCCTTCCACCTGGCAGCCGACAAGTCCACCGGCGCCATCAAGGTTGTGGTGAGGCCATGAGCGGCGCCATGGACAGGCTCGCCCCATGCTTCTTCCAGGTTGCCTACGTGGTCCGGGACCTGCCTGCCTCCGAAACGTGGTTCCAGCGCATTCTTGGCGTGCGATCGTTCCTGCGCATGGAAAACCTCGCCGTCGGCGCCGGCTGCACCTTCCGTGGCGCCCCCGCGGACTTCTCCATGAGCCTTGCCCTCGGCTACATGGGCGACACCCAGGTCGAGCTCATCGAGCCGGTGAGGGGCAACAGCCCCTACTCGGAATTCCTCGCCGCCAGCGGTCCCGGCCTCCATCACATCGCTTTCGCCGTTCCCGATTTCCCCGCCACGGTGGCCTCGCTCAAAGGCGAAGGGCTTCCCGTCCTCGCCGAGGGCTACTTCGAAACAGGGACCCACTTCACCTACTTCGATTGCATTTCCGGCGGGGCCTCGGTCGTCGAAATCCTGGGCTTCAATGAGGCAACACGCGCCTTCATGGAGAGCCTCAGGCAGTCACGCCGCTAACAGAAAGGATGCAGCAACCTTGATCACCCCCAGCGACGAGTACCTCCACCTCGCACCGGACCCCGCCCACGGGCTCTTCAGCGACAACTACTGGTTCTCCATCTGCGACCGTGAGGCCGACATCTTCGGCGTCAACCACATCCACGCCAGCCTCAACAAGGGCTATGCCCGCTTTAGCACCATGCTCGTCATCGATGGTGTTCCCCAGCCATGGGCGAACAAAGCCCCGCTCGAAAACGTCCAGCAGTTCGAACGCCTCAGCGAAGGCCACATGACCTACCAGGTCGTGAGGCCCACCGAGCAGATCCGCATCACCTTCGATGGGCCGAAGTACGGCTTCGACCTCCTTTACACCGGCCGGTTCCCGGTCTTCGACTACCGCGACTGCCACGGCGGAAACCCCCTCGGTGGAGCGGGCCACTACGGCGGCCACTACGAGCAGGGCCTCCACTGCACGGGCGACTTCGAGGTGCGCGGAGGGCCTCGCCCGGGCCTGAGAAGAATCGACTCCTACGCCCACCGTGACCACTCCTGGACCTACCGCTTCAACAGCGAATCCCCCTGGGAATACCGGCCCGTCGACCGCCAATGGAGCCTCGGCCACTTCTGGCCGTCAATCCAGACCGACTCAATGCACCTCAACGCCTTCGGCTGGATGAATCCCGAGTTCCAGCCGCCGGTCAAGGACGCCCCTCGTTTCGGCGGCTTCCTGTCGACCAAGGATGGAAGCCGCCCCGTTGAGGGCGCCTCCTGCCAGGTCCGCCTTGAAGATGACGGCCGCACCGCCATGAGCTTCCGTTACGAGATCACCCTTCCCGGCGGCGAAATTATCCACGTGCGCTCAGGCCGGAAGTACGCCCATACCGTCAACGGCCTCATGCGCGGCGAAAATGACGCCGAATGCCGCCTCGACTGCTATGAGTCTTTCTTCGACTTCGAAGTCGAGGAGACTGGCGAACGCGGCTACGGCTGCGCCGAATACTCGATCAACCCGCCGTTCCCCCGCTGGCGGTACTGACCCGCAGGGCGCGGCTGGCGCGCTACAGCAGCAGCCAGCCGCCGTCCACCGGCAGGCAGACCCCGGTGACGTAGTCGCTCATCCCCGAAGCGAGGAAAAGCACAACCCGTGCCACCTCATCGGGCGATGCCCATCGCCCCTTCGGGATCCGCGAGATCCGGTTGGCGACAGTGTCCGCCAGCGGCTCGCCCGTGATCGGCGCTGGTGGTTCTGGCGAAACGGCCGGCGGTGGGCCGTCGTAAACCCAGGTCGCCCCCGGCGCGATGGCGTTCACGTTGATACCGTGCCGGGCCATCTCCAGCGCAAGCGTCCGCGTCATTTGCACCACCGCCGCCTTCGACGAGTCGTAGGTCACCCCCACCCCTGGCGTGAACGCCTGCGTTGAAGCGATGTTGATGATCCGGCCGCCGTTCCCGCAGGTGACCATCGCCCGGCAGGCAGCCCGCGAGCAGTAGAACACGCCGTCCAGGTTCACAGCCATCAGGGCCCGCCACGCGGCGTCAGACATCTCCACCACCGGGCCGCCGAGCCCCCGGTACACCCCCGCGTTGTTCACCAGGATGTCCACCCGCTTCCTTTCCGACACCACCGCCTGGAAGAACGTGTCGACCGCGTTCGAATCGGCCACATCGAGCGCGGCGTGCGAAAGGTTCTTCCCCATGGGCGCCGATGCCACCGTCTCGTGGTCCCGGTCGGTTGCGTAGACGTGCGCGCCAGCGCCGGCCAGCATCCCGGCGATTGCACTCCCGATTCCATGTCCCGCCCCGGTCACAATCGCCACTTTCCCATCGAGCTTCAGCCACTCGGCAGCTGTGAACATGGGTGCCCCCTACCCCGCGGTCCAGCCGCCGTCGATTTCGAGCACCATGCCGTTGGCGTACTCGCAGGTGACCAGGAACATGGCTGCCTCGGCAATGTCCCCGGGCCTGCCCGGCCGGTGCATGGGGATGCGCTCCAGCGTCCGCGAAAGGAAGGACGCCTGCTCGTTCGGCGCCAGGTTCGACTTGATCGCTGTCCCGGCGATCAGCCCGGGCGACAGCACGTTCACCCGGATCCCCCTGGGCCCCAGCTCCACCGCAAGCGCCCGCCCCAGTGCGTTCACCGCCCCGCAAAGGGCCGAACCCCCGCTGTAGTTCGCCAGCCCCGCCTGGCCGGCGACCCCCGAGCAAAGCAGAATCACGCCTCCGCCGGGCATCTTCGGCACTGCCTGGTGACAGGCGCTCATCTGTCCGAAGAAGCGCCCCGCAAACAGCTCGCGCCACGTCCCTGGCTCCACCTCGTCGATAGCGCCAAAGTGGGCGCCCCCCGCGCACGTCGCCAGGATGTCCACGCGCTCCAACGGCGCGAAGAGAGCAGCCACATCACCATCACGGGAAACGTCCGTGGGTACCCCGCGTGCGGCGTGGCCAATCTCGGCAACGCCCCGCTCCAGGCGGTCCCGGTCCCTTCCCGCAATCACCACGCTCGCGCCCTCCTCCGCGAAGCGCTTCGCGATTGCCAGCCCGATCCCGCTCCCTCCGCCCGTCACGACCGCCACCTTCCCGGTGAGCCGTCCGCTAGGCACCCTCGCGGACCTTCTCGATCTCCACCGCCACCCCCTTGGTGAGGTGGTTCATGGTGTAGAAGCCCTGCCGGTAATTGAGCTGGCCGTAGTCGCCGATCATGTTGTTCGGCTTCATCGGTGTCGCCGCCAGGTCGTTCTGCGTCTTCCGCCCCTCAAGCTGGTAACCCTCCCAGGCGTGGTACATGATTACCGACCCCGGCTGCACCGATGGCGAAACCTTCGCCCTCACCACCACTGTCCCCAGGTCGTTGAACATCCTCATCCGGTCGTGGTCCGCAATCCGGCGCCTGCGTGCATCTGCCGGGTTGATGTACGCCACGGGCTCTCCCCGCTGCAGGCGCAACAGCTGCACATTCGCACGGAAGATAGAATGAATGCTCCAACGCGTATGCCCGCCCGTCAGCCGGAGCGGGTAGCGCCCTCCCTGTGCGATCGGTGGCTTGTAGGTGGCGAACTCCTCGCCGACCTCCAGGAACCACGGGTGGTCGATGTAGAACTGCTGCCTGCCCGTGAGCGTC
>JAANMY010001323.1_pt1 | contig 28773 bp, 24 predicted proteins | sample 7279691 | NCBI WGS metagenome assembly JAANMY01 (sample SAMN14094543, study PRJNA606508) | bioreactor metagenome | isolation source: A lab-scale SPAN reactor treating ammonium-rich wastewater day 388 | place: Ireland: Galway | collected 2018-02-07
CGGCGCCCAGGGGCTGTGTGGCCGGGGCCCAATATTCGACCAGCGCCCGCGGGCTGTGGCCTTCACTTTTCATGATCGCCGCCACCTCGCCCAGGGGGGCGGTGTGGCCATTCACCAGCGCCAGGCCCTCGACGAAGCGGATCTGCGATGGCGGCGCGTCGAAACGCTCGGCCAGCACGCGCACCAGACCCTCGCGCAGGGTGCGCGCCGCCTGCAACACGGCGTTGCCGGTGACGAACGTCTGCCGCGAGGCGGTGGTCGGCCCCCCATCCGGGGTGAGATCGGTGTCCATCACCAGCACGCGCACCTGATCCAGCGGGGCCTGGAACTCTTCGGCCACAATCATCTGCAACACCGTCACCAGCCCCTGCCCCAGCTCGGCGGAGGAGACGCGGGCCTCCAGCGCCCCATCCTCGTACAATTCCACCTCGGCCTGGGCGCGATCGGGCGCGCCCCCGCCCAGGCCGGTGTTTTTGTAGGCGGCGGCGAAGCCCCAGGCCCGCACCCGATGCTCCTGCCCCGGCGTGGGGCGGGCGCGGAAGGGGTCGTTGCCCGCGCGGCGGCGCATTTCACTATCCACGCGGTCGATGCATTCCAGTAATCCCACGCTTTCGTGTAGTAACTGACCGGTGTTGGTGACGCTGCCCACGCGCAGGGCGTTGCGCCGCCGCAGTTCCACCGGGTCGATGCCCAGTTGCTCGGCCAGCTCATCGATCATGCTCTCCACCGCGAACGCGGACTGGGTGACGCCAAAGCCGCGGAACGCGCCGCTGGGCGGGTTGTTGGTGTACATGGCGTAGCAGTCGGCGCGGGCGTGCGGCGTTTCATACGGCCCGGCCGAGTGGGTGGTGGCGCGGGTCATCACCTTGTCGCTGAGCGAGGCGTAGGCCCCGGCGTCCCCGTACAATTCCGTTTGCACCGCGGTGAGACGGCCATCCCGCCGCGCGCCCATCTTCACCCGGATCTGGGTGGCGTGGCGTTTGGGGTGGGCGATCAGGCTTTCGTGGCGGTCATAGAGCAGTTTTACGGGGCGGCCGGTGGCCTGGGCCAGCAGAGCGGCGTGGATCTGGCCGGCGATGTCTTCCTTGCCGCCGAAGCCGCCGCCCATCAGTTGCCCCACCACACGCACCCGCTCATCGGGCCAGCCCAGCGCCCGCGCCACCTGGTTGCGGTCGGCGTAGGGGATCTGCGAGCCGACGTAGAGGTACAGGCGCCCATCCGCGGTGGGTTGGGCGATGCTGCACTCCGGCTCCAGAAAGGCGTGGTCGGTGGTGGCGGTGTGAAAGGTGCGCTCCAGGATCAGGTCGGCCTCGGCAAAGCCCTGGGCCATGTCGCCCTTGCGCACCTTGATATGTTTGAGCAGGTTGCCGTTTTCGTGTAGTGATGGGCTATCGATTTGGCGGGCCTGCACCGGATCGGCGATCACCGGCTGCGGCTCCAGCGCAACCTCGATCAGGTCGAGGGCGGCGGTGGCTTGCTCACGCGTTTCCGCGGCGACGATGGCCAGGGCATCGCCGACGTAGCGCACCCGTTCGCCCACGCCGATCAGGCTGGGCCAATCGGGGATGACGATGCCGTGGGTGTGTTCGCCGGGGATGTCGGCGGCGGTGAGCACGGCGTGCACGCCCGGCAGCGCCCGCGCCCGGCTGACATCGATCCCCCGCAGGATGGCGTGGGGGACGCCGGCCCGTTTGACGCGGGCGTGCAGCATGCCCGCGAAGCTGAGGTCGTCGGTGTAGCGGGCGGCGCCGGTGACTTTGGCGACGGCGTCGGGCCGGGGCTGGGCCGCGCCGATGGTGTGCAGCGGATCCGCGGCGGGCGGCAGGGTGGGCGGCGGGATCGGCTCGCCGCTGCGCAGGCTGTGGGCCGCGGCCAGGATGGCCCGTTCGATGGTGGGGTAGCCGGCGCAGCGGCAGAGGGTGTCTTTGAGCGCGTGGCGCAGCTCGGCGGAGGTGGGGTCGGGCTGGCGCTGCAGCAGGGCGGCGGCGGTCATCAATTGGCCGGGGATGCAGAAGCCGCACTGCACCGCGCCGTAGGTGATGAAGGCCTGTTGCAATGGGTGCAGATTCTCGCCGGTTGCCAGCCCTTCGATGGTGGCGACGTGGCGGCCCGCGGCTTTGGCCGCGGGATAGATGCAGGCCAGTTGCGGCTCGCCCTCGACCAGCACGGTGCAGGCGCCGCATTCCGCCTCTTCGCAGCCGATTTTTGTACCGGTCAGGCCCAGGCGCTGGCGCAACAGCCCTGCCAGCGTCTCCCCCGGCAGCGGCTCAAGCGTGTGTGCGATGTCGTTGATAATGAATGTGGGCATGGTGCGTGGTGCGTGGTGCGTGGTGCGTGGTGCGTGGTGCGTGGTGCGTGGTGCGTGATGCGTGGGGCGTGGGGCGTGGGGCGTGGGGCGTGGGGCGTGGGGCGTGGGGCGTGGGGCGTGGGGCGTGGGGCGTGGGGCGTGGGGCGTGGGGCGTGGGGCGTGACGAAATTAGCGCAATTCACGACCAATCTACCAATCTACCAACCAACCAACCAACTAATCAACCAACCAACCAACTACCCAACCAACCAACCAACCAACTACCCCCCCAACCACGCCTTTTGCAGGGTTTCGTGTAGTAGATGGGTGATGATGTGGCGGCGGTAGGCGGCGGTGGCGCGGTGGGGGCTGGTGCGGAAGTGGGCTTCGGCCAGCAGCGCGGCCACGGCCTCTTCCAGGCTGGTCGCGTCTGGCGCCCGCCCGGCCAGCGCGGCTTCCACGCCAGCCAGGCGGCGGGGCGTGGGGCCGCTGGGGCCTACAGCCACGCGGATGGCGGCGATGACGTCATCCTGCCGGCGCAGCCAGATCGCGCAGTTGAGGATGGCAATGGCCACGCCCTGCGGTCGCATCACCCGGCTGAAGGCGGAGCGCTCGCCCGGCCCGGCCAGGGGCAGATGAAAGCCCACCAGCACTTCCTGGCCGGGGATCAGCGCGCAGCGACCGGGGCCGAGATAGAGATCGGGCAGGGGCACGAGGCGGCGACCGGCCGCGCTCGCCACTTCGGCGCGGGCGTCCAGCGCGATCAGGGCGATGGCGCCATCCCCCGCGGGCAGGGCGTGGGCCACGTTGCCGCCCAGGGTGGCGGTGTTGCGCACCTGCGGCCCGCCGATCAGATCGGCGGCGGTGTGCAGGGCGGCGGCGTGTGCGGCCACCAGCGGCGAGGCCACCACCCGGCTGAGCGCCGCGCCCGCGCCCACGAACAGGCTGTCGCCCCGCTGCGCGATGGCGGTCATCTCTGGGATGCGGGTGACATCGACCAGGGTGTGCGCGGGCAGCGTCCGGCCCTGTTCGATGTCGAGCAGCAGATCGGTGCCTCCGCCGATGATGCGGGCGGGGCCGGGGGCCGCGGCCAGGGCGGCCAGGGCGTCGGGGATCGAATCGGCGACGTGGTATTGTTGCCAGCGGATCATGGGTGGGCCTCGTCGAGTTGGCGTTTGATGCGTTCGATCTCCCGGCGGCTTTCTTCGATGCCGAGCAGCACATACGCGGGGGTGAGCGCGCCCATTTGAATGCGTTGCGTCTCCAGTGTTTGCAAAACGGTTTGGTGGTTGGCGAGTTGTTGGCGCAGCGCCGCTTCCTGGCCGGGGTTGAGGCGGGTGTTGAGCAGATGCGCGTGCACGCCCACGAACCCGGTCATGTAATCCAGCCGCCGCACCCGTTCGATCGGGCGGTAGAGATAGCATTCTGGATCCTGGCAAGGCTCGTGGCCCAACATCATGGCCAGGACGTTGATCAGGGCCGCGGTCAGCCGCCGTTCGATTGTGGCCAGGCGCAACTCCTCGCTCAGGCTCTCGCCCCAGGTCAGGGGATCGAGAAAATGGGTGGAGAAGAGCACGCTGTTCACCAGGCCCCACGGCTCCAGCACATACCAGAGGGAGAAGGCCGCGCCGGGGGGTCTCTCCAACTCGGCGTCGGTGATGGTGATCTTGACATCGTCGGCCTGCGGTTGCAGGTGGGCGAGGATGGCGGCGATGCGTTGGCCCACGACGGCCGGGGGCAGGCCGGGGTGGGCGTCGTCGGCATCGTCCAGGCTATCCAGATGCAGGTCGAGCAGGTCGGGCGGGGCCAGCTTGCTATCGCGGCTGATGATCTGCACTTGCAGGTCGCGCAGTTGCATCTCGGCCTGATGCGCGGCGCGGTCGGCCAGGCCCACCAGTTTCATGCCCAGGGCCTGCGGCGCGATCACGATCCAGGCGCGGCGCTTGTCCGGATCGGCGGGGGGGAGGAGGGGGCCTTTGTCCGGCGCGCCGCGGCCCATCTGCGCCCAGGGCGGCAAGTCGGCGAAGGGATCGTCGCCGGGGGGCAGGTTCGCAAGCCCGGCCAGATTCGAGAGATCGGGGAGAGAGGTGTCGTCGGCCATCTGAATTTGCAGGCTTATCCTACAAGGGGAGGATGCGGTTTTGGCGGGCGGATTCGTACAGGGCGAGGACGGTGCGCACGTGGTCGCGGGTCTCGGCCAGGCTGAGGTAGGGCGGGGCGCCGTCGAGGATGGCGGCGTGCATGTCGGCCACTTCGCCGGCGTAGAGTTCCTCTTCCGGCGTGGCCACCTCGATGGGATCGCCCTCTCGCGGGTGGAAGATCAGGCGGCGTTCCGCCGGATCGAGGGTGAAGACAAAGGGCCGGGTGAAACTCAGCCGCCCTTCGCTGCCGATCACTTCGGCAGTGGTGTAGAAAGGGCAGCGGAAGGAGGCCTGGATCTGGGCGATGGCCCCGCCGGCGTACCACATCTGCCCCAAGAAATCTTCGTCCACCCCGCTGGGGCCGAGGATCTGCGCGCCCGCTGCCTGCACCGGCGGCCCGCCCAGCAGGAATTGGGCCAGACTGACGGGGTAGACGCCCACATCCCACAGGCAGCCGCCGCCCCAATCGGGGTTCAGGCGGATGTTTTGCCGCGAGGCCATGGCGTAGTTGAACACCGCGCGCACCGCTGTGATCTCGCCCAGCCGGCCAGAGCGCACCCATTCCCCGGCGATCTTGGTCTGCGGATGGTGGCGATACATGAAGGCCTCGGCCAGCACCCGGCCTGTTTGGGCGGCCGCGGCGATCATGGCATCGACTTCGGCCAGGGTGAGGGCGAAGGGCTTTTCGCACAGCACATGCTTGCCCAGGTGCAGGGCGCGGATCGTCCATTCTGCGTGCAGGTGGTTGGGCAGGCTGATGTAGACCGCGTCGATGGCGTCGGAGGCGAGCATGGCCTCGTAGCTGTCGAATGCCAGGGGGATGTCCCAGGCATCGGCGTAGAGCGCGGCCGCGGCCTGCGAGCGGCTGGCGACAGCCGCCAACTCGCCCCGCGCCGAGGCGCGGATGGCGGGGATGAGTCTGCGGTTGATGTTGGCGGTGGAGAGAAGGCCCCAGCGGATGTGGTTCATCGGGTGGCGGGTGTGGGGGGGCGGGTGGCGGGTGGCGGGTGGCGGGGGGATAGTCTAGCATGGCCGGGGGCGAGGGTTCAACATGGGAGGCAGGGGCGACGCGTGATAGCGGTGGGAGCGCTCGCAGCGCTCCCACCGCTGGATGTGCGCGCCTCCCTTCCCCCTCCCCTTCGGGCCGTGACCGGCGGGGGCGACGCGTGATAGCGGTGGGAGCGCTCGCAGCGCTCCCACCGCTGCACAATCTTACCTGCGCGCCGGCGCCGGGCGGAAACGGTGATTGTAGATGAGGCCGGCCACGCCCAGCAGCGCCGCCAGGATAGAGAAGACCGCAGCCGCGGGCAGTGCGCCCAGCGTCCAGGCGTCGGGCCGGAACCAGGTTTCGATCCAGAAACGGCCCACCGGATACCAGATCAAATAGAAAAAGAGCAGATCGCCCTCCATCAGGCGGCGGCGATAGCGGGCCAGCAGGGTCATGACGATGATGAATCCCACCACATTCCACAGCGATTCGTACAAAAAGGTGGGATGGAAGCGGGTGTCTGGCCCCAGCACGCTGCAATTCAGCCCCGCGTATTGGGCGCGGTAGAGGCAGTCGATAGAGATGCCCCAGGGCAGGTTGGTGGGCGGGCCGAATAGCTCCTGGTTGACGAAATTGCCCCAGCGCCCGATCGCCTGCGCCAGCAGCAGCGCCGGCACGGCCATGTCCGCCCATTCCGCGAATCTTAGCTTGTTCAGCCGGGTGTAGAGGAGCACGCCGATCACGCCGCCGATCACGCCGCCATAGATGCCCAGCCCGCGAAAGCCGATGTCGTTGGGGTTGCCGGTGCTCAAACCCTTCCAAAAAGCGATGATATCGATCGGATTTTGCTTGTAATAATCCCAACCGATGCCGACCGCGGGCTGTGAGAAGACATGGTACAGGCGGGCGCCGATGATGCCGAGGATGAGCACCACGGTGAGCAGGTTCCAGACGTGATCCGGATTGTGGCCGCGCTTTTTGGCTTCGCGTGCTGAAATCCAGGCGCCCAGCACCGCGCCGCCGATGATGAGGATGCCGTACCAGTGAATCGGCAACGGCCCGATACGAAATGCAACAGGATCCATGAATGACTCCGATCAGAGAAGGTGAGGGCCGCGCGTGCTGAAACGCGCAGCCAGGAGAAAGGGCAGGTCGGGAGGCCGCCCGCGCCGCAAGGCTACCGCAGCAGGGAGAGGAACGCCAAATCCACCACCCCCTGCAGATCATAATGATTGATGATTAATAATTAATAATTGTTAGAATGCAATTGTCGCTGATTTATGACTATCCGAGTGTATTGAATACTAATTAATCATTAATCATTAATCATGGATTTTCGGCAGTGACCAGCGCGGCCCGCAACACCCCGCGCACGCCATCCACCCGGTCGAAAAACGCGTATTTGTCCGAATCGATGTGATCATGGGCACTGTACAGCACATAGCCGACCACGCCCAGGTAGGCGGCTGCCACAGCCAACGGCCCCCACGGTGGCGCGGCCAGCGCCGGCAGCAACTTCACCACCGCCAGCCCTTTGACGATCATGTCCGCCACCTTCACGCGCCCGGCAAAACTGCCCTGCAACGCCGCCATCTGCGCTGTCAGCGGCGCCAGGGCGGCGGCGTCTCCCTCGTAGCCGCGCAGCCAAGCCTTGCCATCCTCGTAGACCTGCGTCGCGCCCAGGAATTTGTCCACGTTCTTGGCGAGGAACTCCTCTTCCTTCACCTTCTCCAAGAACTCCAGCACCGCCTCTTTCACCTGCTGCTCTCCCTCCGGCCCGATCAGCAGCCGCAATTTGAGGATGGCCGAGAGCACATAATCGACCGCAGTCTGCAAGAAACCCCCCTCTTCCCCTTGCAGCGAGCCGATGATGCTGCCGCCCAACATCTCCGCCGCCTCTTTCAGCACGGCCAGGCGCATGGAAAGCAGGCTGGTGATGGCGTCGCGGCTGGCGCGGGCCGTGTCCTTGCGCACTGCCTCCAGGCAATTCCAGGTTGCCTCCAGCAAAACCGTCTTCTCGTTAGCCGTCCCTTCCCCGCCGCGGCGGGCCGCCGGCAGCGCCGCCGGCGCCAGCAGCGAGGCCGGATCGCGCAGCGCCTGCAAGATCAAGCCCTCCTGATTCACACTGATGGCGCTGCGCATGCGCACCGCCGGCTGGTTGCTGGCGGTCAGGCGTTCGGCCATGGCCAGGTCGGCCGCGGCTGCGGCCAGCAGCTGCACTTCGACCATGCTGCGCTGCCGCGCATCCTCTGCCGCCTGCCAGCGCTGCCACAGTTCCGCCTGCAGGGCCTGGCTCTGCAACAACAAGTGTTGCAATGGGCCGATCTCGTGCGGCGCGAAGGGCGTCAACGGCCGATCGGCCTCCCCCGCGCGCATCCTGATCTCTGTCGCCGGCGAAGGCAGCCACTGCTCCAGCCCGGCCAGATAGCTTTGCAACACAGATTCCTCGCTCATCGTATCCCTCCTAGGTGGGTGATGATGGATCCGCCGCCTCCAGATTCAGGGCCATCAGATAACCCCGCGCCCGTTCGGCCAGCGGATAACGATTGACCCATCGCCAAAATTTGGGGCCATGGTTCGGTTCCAACAGATGCGCCAACTCGTGCACGATCACATAATCCTGCACCCACTGCGGCAGCGGGGCCAGTTGGTGAGAGATGCGGATGGCGCCGTGCGCCGGCGTGCAGGAGCCGTGCACGCTGCGTTGGTTCGTCACCCAACGGATCTCCTGCCAGCGCAGGCGGCCATCGAAATAGCGGCGGTTCAAAAACTGGGCGCGGGCCGCCAGATCCGCATCGGAGAGCTGCGCCTGCGCTTCTGCCCGCTCCTGGCGCTGCTGGATGCGCTCCTGCAATTTGGCGATGGCGCGGGAGAGGGACGCCTCGTCCATGTGCGCCGGCGCTTGCACCACCATGGTTTCCCCAACCATGCGGGCGCTGATGGTCTTGACACGACGATGGCTGCGGATGATCTCGATCTCCATGCCCCACATTATAGCCGCGGCGCCGCGGCTGCGCAATTGATCCCCCGCCCGCCCTGTGCTACGATCTGGCCATGGAATTCGATCCCATCGCACACTTCTACGACGCGGATGATGGCCGCTTGCAAGAAGACATCCCCGCTCTGCTTTGGTTTGCCCAGGAGACGGGCGGGCCGATCCTGGAATTGGGTGTGGGCACGGGCCGTCTGGCCCTGCCGCTGGCCCAGGCCGGATTCGAAGTCACCGGCGTGGACAACTCGCCGGGCATGCTGGCCCTTGCCCGGGCCCGGCTGGCCCCTTTTGCCGCGCAAACGCGGCTGGTGCAGTGCGATTTCCGCGATCTCGACCTGGATCAGACCTTTGCCCTGGCCTACTGCGGCTTCAACACCTTTCTGCATCTGATTGAGACCGAGGATCAAGCCGCGGCCCTGCGGTGTTGGCGGCGGCATCTGCGGGCCGATGGCCTGCTGGCGCTCGATGTCTACAACCCCGATCTCGCCCGGCTGGCCGCGGCAGATGGCAGCTTCGCCCTGGCCGACCGTTGGCTCGATCCGGCCAGCGGGCGCATGATCTACAAACTTTTTGGCAGCGAGGTCGATCTCGCCGGCCAGATTGTGACGCTGCACACCTTCTACGACGCGCTCGATGCCTCTGGGCAGGTGCAGCGCACCGCGGTGCACAAGCGCACGCGGCTGCTTTTCCGCCGCGAGCTGGCCCTGCTGCTGGCCCAGGCCGGGTTCCGGCAGATCCGTTTCTTCGGCGATTACGATCTCAGCCCCTGGCAGACAGACAGCCCCCGCATCCTCGCCGCGGCCCGGCCCTGAGCCGCGGCTCCTCTGCCATATTCAGATGATTTACATCACCCTGCCGCGCTTTTTCTTGATCCTGCTTTTGTGGCTGGCGTTGGCTGCTTGCCAGCCTGCGCCCGCGACCCCCCTGCCCGCGACGCCGGTTCCCCTGCCCACCGCCACACCCCTGCCCCCAGAGCTGGCGGCCCTGCTCGACCGCCGCGAATCCGCCATCGCCGACATCGAATCGATCCGCAGCCTGTACAACCGCGAGGGCTATGATCCGGCCGAGTTGGATCGGGGCCTGCGCAGCCTTGTCCCCACCGTGCAGGCGCTGGACGCGGCCCTGGCCGCAGCCGGGGTGCAGGCCCCGCCCTACCCCCTACCGCCCACGCCCCCGCTCAAGATGCAGGCGACCTCGTACGATCTGGGCCTGGTCAGCGAGGATGGCGTGCGGCTGCGCGCCACCTTTTACGGGCCGGGGCAGAGCGACGCGCCCGCGGTGTTGCTGCTGCACATGTGGGATGGCCGCCGCCAGGATTGGGCCCCCTTTGCCGCCCAATTGCAGGCCGCGGGCTATGGCGTACTGGCCCTCGACCTGCGCGGGCATGGCGAAAGCGAGGGAGAGCGGGACGCCGCGGCCATGACCCAGGACGCGGCGGTGGGCGTCAAGCTGCTGCGCGCGCGGGAGGAGATCGACGGCGACCGCATCTTTCTGATCGGGGCTTCGATCGGGGCCAATGTGGCCCTGACCTACGCCGCCACGGACGCGGGCCTGCGCGGGGTGGCCTTGCTCAGCCCTGGCGAAGTGTACCGCGGGGTGTCCGCGCCCGCGGCCCTGGCCGGCTACGGCGACCGGCCCCTGTTCATCGCCGCCAGCACGGAGGATACCTACGCCGCGGCCAGCGCCCGCGATCTGGCCGGCGACCGCTCCATCCTGCTTTTGCTCGACGGTCAAGGCCACGGCGTCCAGATGCTGGGCAAGACCAACGGCCTGGCAGAGGTGCTGCTAGCCTGGCTGGGCGATCAGTAGGCCGCGCCGCCCCGCGGAACACGCGGCAGGCCGGCGACGTTATGGAGCCATCACCCCCCCATTCTCACAGGAGACGTACAAATGTCAATCACCAAACCCCTTCGCATGGGCCTGTTGCTGGCCCTGATCACACTCGTGGGCGTGGCCGCCCTGTTCGCCTTCGCCGATCCCTTCACCGCCGGCGCCGAGGTGCAGGGCGTCGATCTCACCGTCTACAACAGCAACATCGCCTTGGTCAAAGAACAGCGCACCTTCGAGCTGGAAACCGGCATCAATTTCGTCAATGTCACCGACGTGCCCGCGGCCATCCTGCCCGAAACCGTGCATTTCCGCTCCCTCACCGACCCCGACGCCCTGGTGTTGGAGCAGAACTTCGAGTACGACATCGTCGGATCGCAGAAATTGCTGGAGAAATATGTCGATCTGCCCATTTCGGTCGTCACCACCGAGGGCACGGTCTACACCGGCACCCTGCTCAGCGGCGCCGGCGATGTGATCCTGCAGGATGAGGACGGCGGCGTGCAGGTGATCCGCTTCGATCAGATCCGGCAGTACAGCTTCCCCGCCCTGCCCGATGGCCTGATCACCAAACCCACGCTGGTGTGGATGGTGGACGCAGCCGAAGCCGGCGAGCATGACACCGAGATCAGCTACCTCACCAACGGCATGAACTGGGACGCGAACTATGTGCTGCTGTTGGCCGAGGACAACGCCTCTCTCGACCTCACCGGCTGGGTGACGCTGCACAACAACAGCGGCGCCGCGTACAAAGACGCCCGCCTGAAGCTGGTGGCCGGCGACATCAGCCGCGCCCCGCAGCCGCAAGTGGTGATGGAATTTGCGGTCGAGGCGGATATGGCAGCGAAACGATTCGAGGGGCCGCAGGTGGAACAGCGCGAGTTCTTCGAATACCACCTCTACGAGGTGCAGCGCCCGGTCACGCTCAAGAACAACCAGACCAAACAGATCGAGTTCGTCACCCGCGCGGCTGTGCCCGCGGCCAGGGAATACACCTACGACGGCTCTGTCCGCTACCCCGGCTATGGCCCCATCTTCGATCCTGGCTTTGGCAACAGCGGCAACACCCGCGTGAATGTGACGCTGACCTTCAATACCGGCGAAGAGGGCGCGGACGCGCAACTGCCGCGCGGCATCGTGCGCATGTTCCAGGCCGATGTGGATGGCTCGCCCCTGCTGATCGGCGAAAACCGCATCGAGCACACCGCCAAAGGCGAGGATGTGCGCCTGACCATCGGCGACGCCTTCGACCTGGTGGGCGAGCGCATCCAGACCGACTTCAAACGGATCGGCGACAAGGTGGTGGAAGAGACCTATCAGATCGAACTGCGCAACCAGAAAGAAGAGGACGCGGTGACGATCAAAGTCATCGAGCACCTCTCCCGGGGGACGCAGTGGGAGATCATCAGCGCCTCGGATGAGGATTTCACCAAGACCGACAGCGCCACCATCGAGTGGCAGGTCGAAGTCCCCGCCAAAGGCGCGACCACCCTCACCTACACCGTGCGCTACTCCTTTTAGGCGGTAGACGAAGGACGAGGACGAAGGGCATCCCTCGTCCTCGTCCTCGTCCTCGACCGACGCTTCCACCCGCCTGCCCCGGCCTAACGGCTGACCATGATCACCCCCCGCCCCACCCGCCGCGCCAGGCTCACCCGCCTGGCGCTTTTGCTGGCCCTGTTGCTGGCGTTGATTGCGGCCAGCGCGCCGATCTGGGCGCCGCTGCACCCGGTCACCCGCGCTGCCTACAACGTGGCCGAATATCGCCTGCGCCGCTGGCGGTGGGATACCTTTGGCGCGCCGCAAGGCGCGGGGCAGGGCAGCCTCAGCGGCTGGGTGACGGATAGCACCGGCCAGCCGGTGGCGGGCGCGCTGGTGCTCGTCGCCGGCGCCACCGGCCAGACCTTCAGCGCCGCGGCCGGCGAGGATGGTTTCTACACCATCACCGGCATCCCCGCGGGCAGCTATCGCCCCATCGCCGCGGCCTGGGGCTATGACCTGCCCGCGGCCACCCAGCCGCCACAGGCGGGGGCCAGCCTGCGCCTGGGCGATGACGCCGGCCGCTTCGACGCCGTCCTCTCGCCCCGCACGCCGCCCCCCCTCTCCCCCGCGCCCGAAACCATCCGCCTTGGCCCCCCGGCGCCGGCGGAGTCCGATTTCCCCACCCCGGCGGTGGCCACGCGGCAGGCCATCACCTTCACCCACGAGGGCGTGATCATCGACGGCGACCTGCTCTACACGCCGGCAACGGGCGAAGGCCCCTGGCCCTTGCTGGTCATCGCCTATCCCAACACCGCCCTGAACTGGGAGGAAGCCAGCGTGCAGTTTGCCGCGGCCGGCCATGTTACCCTGGCCATCACCCCCGATCCGGAGCGTGGGCTGGATTTGGACGCTCACGCCCGCGACGCGCGCATGGCCATCGCCTACGCGCAGCAGGGCCTGCTCTCGCCGGTCGTGGCCGGGCCTGATTTCGTTCTGCTCACCGGCTCTTTTGGCTCGATCTACGGCTACCGCGCCCTGCCCGATCTGCAGCACCTGCGCGCCATCGTCAACATCGGCGGGGTCAGCGATGCCTTTCTGGGCATCCAGGCCCTGTACAGCGAGGCCCTGGCCATTCCCCCGCCCTACGACACCGCCATCGCCGCCATGGGCCGGCCCGACCGCGACCCCGGCTTCTTCCTGGCCTATTCCCCCGTATTCTGGGCCGCGCAGCACCCGCCCACCCTGCTCATCCACACCTACGAAGATGAGGTCATCCCCTACAACCAGTCACAGCGCCTGGCCGCTGCCCTCGCGTCCGCGGGCGTGGGCCACGACCTCTTCCTCTACCACTCCGACACCCATTACCTCGACCCCCGCTCCCCCACGCCGGAGGCGATCGAGGTATTCGAACGCGTGATCGCCTTCGTGCGCGGGTCGTGATTTTTTGTAATGATTGATGATTGATGGTTAACGATTAATCTGCAACCGTTTCATTGCAGAAATCATTAATCATTGACCATTGACCATTAACCATTGACCATTGACCATTGACCATTGACCATTGACCATTGACCATTAACCATTGACCATTAACCATTGACCATTAACCATTGACCATTAACCATTGACCATTGACCATTGACCATTGACCATTGACCATTGACCATTGACCATTGACCATTGACCATTGACCATTAACCATTGACCATTGACCATTAACCATTGACCATTAACCATTGACCATTAACCATTGACCATTGACCATTGACCATTGACCATTAACCATTCGTCATCCCCGCCAACTCCCGCGCGACCGCGGCCACGGCTTCGGCAGTGATGCCCAGGTTGGCGAAGATCGTCTCCTGCGGGGCCGAGGCGCCATAGCGGTCGATGCCGATCACCCGGCCGGCGTAGCGATGCCAGCCGAAGGTGACGCCCGCCTCCACCGCCGCCGTCGGCAGGCCCGGCGGCAACACCGCCTGGCGATAGTCCAGCGGCTGCGCCTCGAACTGCTCCCACACCGGCAGGCTGACCACGCGGGCGCGGATCCCCTCTGCCGCCAACTGCTGCGCCGCGGCCACGGCCAGTTGCAGCTCCGACCCGGTAGCAACCAGCGCCACCTGCGGCCCGCCCTCCGGCTCGTGCAAGATGTAGCCGCCCCGCTGCACGCCCTCGGCCTGCGCCGGCGTGGTCAGCGTGGGCAAATTCTGGCGGGTGAGCACCAGGGCGGTGGGGCCATGCCGGCGGGCGAGGGCCAGCTTCCAGGCCTGCGCGGTCTCGTTGCCGTCGGCGGGGCGCGCCACGGCCAAATTCGGTATGGCCCGCAGCGCCGCCAGATGCTCCACCGGCTGATGTGTAGGCCCATCCTCGCCCACGCCGATGCTGTCATGCGTCCACACGTAGATCACGCGCAGGCCCATCAGCGCAGCCAGCCGCACACTCGGCCGCATGTAATCGGAGAACACGAAAAAGGTGCCGCCGTAGGGAATGATGCCCCCGTGCAGGGCCATGCCGTTGAGAATGGCGCCCATGGCATGCTCGCGCACGCCAAAGCGCAGATAACGCCCGCTGAAATCGCCGGTTTTCACATCCGCCTCCCCCTTGATGTCGGTCTTGTTCGAGGGCGTGAGGTCGGCGGAGCCGCCGATCAGCTCGGGCAGGGCCGCGGCGATGGCGTTCAGCGTCTCGCCAGAGGTGGCGCGGGTGGCTTTTTTCACATCGGGGCCATAGACGGGCAGGGCCGCTTCCCAGCCTTCCGGCAATTCCCCGGCCATCACCCGCTGCAACTGCGCGGCTGCAGCAGGATGCGCACCCGCGTAGGCGGCGAGGCGCGTTTGCCAGTCCGTCTGCCAGGCCGCGCCGCGGCCCTGCGCCTGCCGGAAGAAGAAAAGCACATCCTCAGGGATAAAAAAGCGCGCTTCAGGGGGCCAGCCCAGATTGCGTTTGGCCGCGGCCAGCTCCGTTTCGCCCAGAGGCTCGCCGTGCACGTGCGCGGTGCCCTGTTTGGTGGGCGCGCCATAACCGATGGTGGTGCGGCAGAGGATCAGCGTGGGCGCGTCGTTCTGCTTTTGCGCCTTGCGGATCGCTTTGGCAATGGCCTCTCGGTCATGTCCATCCACCTTGATCGTCTTCCAGCCGTAGGCCCGGAACCGCCGCGCCCGATCCTCGCTGAAAGTGATGCGGGTGGGGCCGTCGATGCTGATCTCATTGTCGTCGTACAGCCAGATCAGCTTGCCCAGGCGCAGATGCCCGGCCAGTGATGCTGCTTCTGCCGTCACCCCCTCCATCAGATCGCCGTCGGTGACGATGGCATAGGTGAAATGATCGATGATCGGCTGGCCGGGGCGATTGTACCGGGCCGCCAGCAGGCGCTCGGCCAGGGCCATGCCCACAGAATTGCCTGCGCCCTGTCCCAACGGGCCGGTCGTCGTCTCCACGCCGGGCGTGTGTCCCCATTCGGGGTGGCCGGGCGTCTTGCTGCCCCACTGTCGGAAGCGTTGGATCTCGTCCAGCGGAAGGTCGTAGCCGCTGAGATGCAGCAGCGCGTAGAGCAGCATCGAGCCATGGCCGCCGCTGAGCACGAAGCGATCGCGGTTCCACCAGCCTGGATCCGCGGGATTGTGGCGCAAGAACTGCGTCCACAGCACGAAAGCCGCGTCGGCCATGCCCATGGGCAGGCCGGGATGGCCGCTGTTGGCCTGTTGCACCGCGTCGGCGGCCAAAAAGCGGATGGTGTTGACGCTGCGCTGGGCCAGATCGCCGGTGAGGGGGGCGGGCGGCTGCGGGGCGGGGGTGCTGGTGGATGGGGTCATGATGGAGCCTCGGAAAAAGGGGGGGATGGAGGGAGATGGGCGCGGCCATTTTCCTGACGCCCTCAGCCGCGCCTACCTTACGGGGCAGGCTTTTTTTAAGCGGTCAGGCGCTCAACCGCGTCGGCAGCGGCCGCGACGCCGCCCAGCGCCTGCATCTGCGCGGCCAGGGCGGCGGCGTTGGCCCTGAACGGGGGGTCGTACAGGATCTGGGCCAGGGTGAGGGGGGCGTTGGCAAGATTGAAATCGCGGGGGCGGATGCCGTAGCCCACCCCGCTCTGCGTGACGCGGGCCGCCTGTGACCACTGATCTCCGGCGTGGGGCACGGCGATCTGGGGCAGGCCGTGAAGCAGGGCGGCATGGGTGGTGCCGACCCCGCCATGGTGCACGACCGCGGCCATGTGCGGCAACACCTGGGCAAAATCGACCCAGGCTTCCACCTGGCAGCCGGGGGGCGCGGCCTCTTGCAGGCTGGCCAATAGCAGCGGGGTGCGCCTGCCCACCGCCAGCAGGGATGCCGCGCCGGCCATGACCGCGCTCTCCGCGGCCAGGCGGAAGAAGGTTTCGTCATCGCTGAAGGTGGAGCCGAGGGTAACGAGCACACGCAGGCGGCCCTCGGGGCCGGGAGCATCCGAGATGCGGGGCGCTGCGCCGCCGCAAAACAGGGTCTGGCTGCCGATGTCCGGCAGGTCGGTGTACCAGTCGCGGCAGAAGAAATCGAGATGCAACTGCGGCGAGCGGGGCGTGCCTCCGGCCAGATCCCAATACGCGCCGGCCACCTGCGCCCGTTCCAGCAGTTGCTGGATCAAGCTGGCCGCGGGATGGCCGAACTCGGCGGGGGGCAGCGCGGGCCGGCCCACGATCACGAGGGGCAATCCCAGCTTTTCGGCCAGCAGCACGCCCGCGGCCGCGTACGGCTCGGCCAGGATCACCTGCGGACGCAAGGCCGCGGCCAGGTCGAGCAGTTCGGCCAGGGCTGCCAGCACCGTATCGGGGTTGAGCCACACAGCCAGCGCCCGTTGCTGTCGCCGCGCTTGCCGTTCCGCCGGCCCCAGGCGCGGGGGCAGAGGGAGCAGGTCATGCCACCAACCGCTGACCGCGAGGGGTGCGAAGGTCAGGCCGCGCGCCTGCACCATCTGCTGCACCCCTTCGCCGCTGGCCCACACCATCCGGTGGCCGCGGCGGGTCAGTTCCACCGCCGTGGCCAGATACCCGCCCCAATCGAGATGGCCGGGCAGGTCGATGGAGACGCACAGTCCGCGCATCAGGTCAGGCGAATGTCGCGCACGTCGATGCTGAGGTCGGCCAGGACATCGGCCACCTGCTGCTCGGTCACGTCCTGCACTTTCAGGGTCACCAATTCCCCTTCGCCATCGGTGTCGGGGATGGTGACCAGGCTGACGAAGTAAGCGCCCAGGTTGGTGAGGGCGTTGATCACGTCGGCCAGCATGCCGCGCATTTCCGGCATCTCCAGGGTGACGCGCACGCCATGCTGCCGCGCGCCCAGGGCCATCACGCCCACGCGGAAGAGGTCGCGCAGGGTGATGATGCCCACCAGTTCTTCCCCGTCCAGCACGGGCAGGGCCGTGATCTGGCGGTCGATCATGACGCGGGCCGCTTCTTCGATGGCCATGTCTGGCGTGGCGGTGAATGGGTTTTTGATCATGCAGTGCTTGACCGACCCTTCGCCCACCAGGCGGTGCCAGTTGACGATGCCCACCAGCCGTTCCCCTTCCATCACCGGCAGGCGGTGGAAGTCGGACATGGCCAGGAGGTTGCGCACCTCGGCCACGCTGGCGTTGCTTTGCACAGTGACGATGTCACGGGTCATGAAATCTTTGATCAACATGTGATTCCTCGATGGTTTGATTTTTTTTAACGCAGAAGATTTTTAACGCAAAGACGCTAAGAAACGCAAAGGAACGCAGAAGGTTTTTAACGCAAAGACGCAGAGAGGCGCAGAGATGCGCAGAGGGTTTTTGATTTTTTTGTTTTATTCAATTTAGCTGGTTTTGTAGTTATAAAATAAAGCGATCGTCTTCGCAATGAAAGATCAAGTGAACTATTACATAAAAAATATTTTCTTTGCGTTCCTCTGCGTCCCTTTGCGTCTTTGCGTTAAAAAATCTCTGCGTTTCTTAGCGTCTTTGCGTTAAAAAACCTCTGCACTCAAATTATCTCCCTCCTATCTCCTGAAACACAGCCAGGGCCAGATCGGGGCGGCCCGTGAGGATGCCGTCAGCGCCGAGATCGAGCAGGCCGCGCATCTGCGCCGGGTCGTCGGTTTCGTAGAGCACTTTTTGGTTGAAGCGGTGGGCCGCGGCGATGATACGGGCGCTGCTGACCGCAAGCGGGCCGGAGGGGGCGGGCAGGAGATAGAGATCGGAGAGTGGGCGATGGAAGCGATCCAGATGCAGGCGGGTGAGCAGGAAGAGGAACTGCGTCTCGCGGGGGCCGGCGACGACGCCCAACTGGGGGAAGGCGCCGCGCAACTGCCGCAGGCTGTCCGCGCCGGCATTGGCAACGAGGGTGCGGTCGCCCGCGCCCGCCTGGGCAATGACGCCGGCGAGGCTATCGACCAGCCGCGGCGACGCTTGCGCCAGATCCAGCAGCAGGATGCCGGCGGGAAACGCGGCGTAAAGCTTGGCCAGGGTGAGCGGGGGGCCGTCGCCCGCGGCCACCATCACCGCGTCCCCGGCGCCGAGCCGGGGGGCCGCCACAAGCAGGCTGGCGCCGGATGCGACCGCGTCCGCGTACGCGGGCAGGGCATGGACCGGGGTCAGGGCTGCCCCGCGCACGCCGATCAGGGGCTGCTGCCCGCTCAGGGCCGGCAACTCTGCCCGTGGGCTGACGGTGATCAACCGGTGCAGGGCAAAGATGAGCAGGAAGATGAAGAGGGAGAAGATCAGGCGCAGGAGGATGTCGCGGCTCATGGCTGGGCGTGGGGTGAAAGGCTGCGCGCGGGGGGAGATGTGCGACAGTATAGCACTGCCAGCGGTGGGGGCGGAAGCGGGCGCCAGGCAAAAAAAGCGGGATGCACGGAGGCCGCGCATCCCGCTGTGGCGGAGGGGGGATAACGTTAGCCCATCGTTTCGGTGAGGGCGCCCAGACCGGCCGCGCCCAGGCCCAGCGCGCCGCCGATGATGGCGGTGATGACGAAGACCACCAGCCAGCCGATCACCACGGTGAGCACAGCTTTGCCGGTGTCCAGATCCAGGGCCTCGCGTACGGCCACGACGCCAGCAACGAGAGACCACAGCGCCCCGACCAGCGCCACCAACGATCCGGCGCAGGGGATGAGGGCGAAGATGCCCAGGATCTGCGGGGCGGTGGCGTAGCCGAGGGTGCGCAACAGCTCGCCCACATCGCCCGTGCCCTGGAAGAGGCGCGTGCCGATGAATTGGGTGAGATAGGCCCAGATGTAGTAACCGACGATGCCCATGACGATGCCGAAGACCAGCCCGATCAGAGCGCCGCCGATGCCCTGGCCGAGGAGGATGCCGCCGATGAAGCTGCCCACGCCGCTGGCAACAGCGGTGATGATTACAACCATCAGCGCTTCCTGGTTGAGGGAGGTGTCGGCTTCGACTTCATTGTAGAAAGCCACATCGAGCTTGGCAGCCCGGATCATACGGTTGAAAATCAATGCAAAATCCATGATAGGTTCTCCTTGAGGGTGTGGCGGTTGCAAAGGTGAGGTGTGACGAATGAATCAAGGCAGGAGATCGATACGAGAAAAAGGAGATGAGGTCTGGGATAGATGGCCCTCCTTTGGAAATGGGATGCAGGCGCGTCCGTGTAGGACGATGGCGCGAGTATAACGATTGCCGCAGAGATTGCAACCCGCGGTCAGGGCGTCAGGATCAGCGTGTCTGCGGCGGCGGCTTCGATCTGTTCGCGTGCCCACAGTAAGGGGTCGTAGCGGATGAAGCGCCAGTTTTCGATCTGATCGTCGTAGTGCTCGTGGTAGGGGTGGCCCGATTGGCCGGTCGTGTGGGTGGCCAGCGAGCGGTTCAGATCGGCCAGATCCATGATGATGCGCAGCGAGGGCACGGAGCGCAATTCGAAGAGGGTGTCTTCGCTGCTGGAACTGCCGGTGGCGTTGACGATGCCGCTGCCGCCGGCTGTTTCCACCGGGCCGCGGTTGAAGATGCTTTCGATCGGCCCGATGCCGGACTGGCCGAGGGTCTGGTTGCGGAAAGTGGCGGTGTGCAGCGCACCCCAGCGCCATTTGGCCGCGTCTTTGCCCAGCCTCTCTGCCACCAGATCGTAGCCCTCGTTCAGGGCCTGGGCCAGGATCTGCTCGCGGGTTTCCTTTTCGGGGGTGTGGATGTTGTCCCACCAGGCCGCACCCGCATCGCCCGCCAGCAGCCGGATCAGCGCCCGGTCGCGGGGGGCCATATCGCCCAGCTCATCGCCGAACAGGGCCGTGGGCAGGATGTGCCAGAAGCCTTCGAAAAAGGCTGCTTCGGGGCTGTCCATATCCTGCTGGAAGTCCCAGGCCAGCAGCATGTTGCGGGCCGCGGCCACTTCCGCCCGGTCGAGGGGGACGCCGGCCAGCAGGGGGACGAGGTCGCGGGCCAGCAGGTTGGCGTTGTCGCCATGAATGGCCTGAAAATCGGCGATGCTCAGCGTTTGTTTGGCCTCGATCATCTCCACGATGCGCTGGGCGCGGTCGCCGGTGTCCCCCTCGTGCCGGGTGAGATAGGGGTAATCGGTGAGATCGATCACCTGGTTGTTGGCGGTGACGATGTAGCCGCTGGGCGGGTTGAAGGCCCAGGGCAGGGCTTCGTACGGCGCGTAGCCCTGCCATTCGTAGTCATCGGTCCAGCCCGGCACGGGGGTGAGGCCGTCGCTGTGGGGGCGCAGCGGCATCTTGCCCGGCATGACGTAGCCGATGTTGCCGGCGGTGTCCGCGTAGACGAAATTCTGCGAGGGCGCATCCCAAAAGGCCAGGGCGTCGCGGAAGTCTTCCCAATCCTGGGCCAGGTTCAGGCCGATCAAGGCTTCGAGGATGCGGTTGCCCTCCAGCGCGGTCCAGCGCAGGGCCAGGGGCTGCCAGCCAAAGGCCCACCGGCTTTCGGCGCCGTAGGCCACGTCGTTGAGGATGGGGCCGTGCCGGGTGCGGCGGATGGTGAGGGGCGTGGATTCTTTCTGGCCGGCCACCACGATCTGGTCGTGGATGATCTCCATCTCCACCCATTGCCCGTTCACTTCATATTGATTCGGGTTGGCGGGGTTGATGCGCTCGATGTACAGGTCTTGCACGTCGGGGTAGGCGTTGGTCACGCCCCAGGCGATGTGGCCATTGTGGCCGATCACCACGCCGGGTGTGCTGGCGAAGCTGAATCCCACCACTTCGAAGGGGCAGGCAGGGCCAACCGGCTGGCAGTGCAGGCCGTTCTGGTACCAGATCGAGGGCATCTGGATGCTGAGGTGGGGGTCGTCGGCCAGCAGGGGCATGCCGGTCTCGCTTTTGCTGCCGGCCACCACCCAGTTGTTGCTGCCGATGCCTTCGCCCTGGCCCAGGATCAGGCCGTCGGGCAGGCGGGCGATGCTTTCGGTGTCCACCTGATCCCAGGCGACGAAATCGGGCAGGATGAATGGCCGGTCGCTGGGATAGTCGTACATCGTCAATTCGCGCATCCAGCCCTCGCCGTAGCGGGCCAGCAGTTGCGCCCTGTCCAATTCCTGATCGTAGTTGCCGCCCAGGTCGAAGGACATCATTGTCGTCCAGGTGAGGGAGTGCAGGGGCGTCCACGGTTCCGGCTGGAATTTCACGCCGGTGAGCCCAAGCACACGGATTTCGAGGGGCAGCTTGTTGCGGTTCTGGTCGATGTAGGCGTTGATGCCGCTGGCGTAGGCTTCGAGCACGGCTCGGGCTTCGGGGCTGGCCTGGGCCAGGGTCAGTTCCGCCGAGCGGGTGACGCCGAGGGTGCGCAGGAAGCGATCCTGGCCGAGGCTGCTTTTGCCGAACAACTCGGACAGCCGCCCGGCGCCGATGCGCCGCCAGAATTCCATCTGCCAGAAGCGATCCTGGGCGTGGACGAAGCCCTGGGCCATGAACAGGTCTTGGGTGTTGCTGGCGTAGATGTGGGGCACGCCGCGGCCATCGCGGATCACCGTCACCGGCGCTTGCAGGCCGCTGAGCCGGAGTTCGCCGTTGGTTTGCGGCCAGCCCAGCCGCGCCTGGTACCAGCCAAAGCCGGCGCCAAGGATGAAAATCAGCAGGATCAGACCAAGAAGGAAGAGTAAGATGCGACGCATGGGATAAAACTCCGTTTGGGTGCGTGGTGCGTGGTGCGTGGTGCGTGATGCGTGATGCGTAATGCGTAATTTTCGTGTTCAAGAATCAATTACTGAATACTGAATACTGAACACTGAACACTGAATACTGAACACTGAATATCAAATATCAACTACCAAAAAGCTGCCGAATTTCGTCAGGGTTGAGGCCGGGCCAGCCGAAGATGGCTGTGTCGGTGTAGCCCTATTCGTTGAATTCGATGCCTTCGGCTTCCAGCAACGTCTGCTGCTCTGCCGGGGAGTGGTCGAAGGAGCGGATGGAACAGCGCCCGGCTTTGTTGATCACCCGTTGCCAGGGCACGACCGCGGCCTGGGCGGGGGAGAGCGCGGCCAGTGCCCAGCCCACGGTGCGGGCCGCGCCCGGCGCCTCCAGCATCTCGGCGATCTGACCGTAGGAGGCCACCTTGCCGCGCGGGATCTGCTGCACCAACAGGTAGACCTGGTCGAAAAAGCTGAGGCGTTGCCGGCTCATGCCTCTTCCTCATCGAAATAGAGGCGGCGGAGGATGTGCCGGGCCGCGGCCAGTTCTTCGGGCGTGTTCACATTCATCAAGGCCCGTTCTGCTCCGGGCAGGTCGGCCAGTTCTGCTGCCGGCAACTGGCGCACGCGCACGGCATCGAAAAAACTGATCATGCGGCGCTCGCCCTTGGCCAGGGCCGCGGCAATGGCGGGCAGGCAGGCGGCGCGGCGGTAGAGCGCGTGCAGCGGGTGCAGGCCATCCGCGGTGTCGGGGATGACGACGTCGTAGCCGGGCGCGAGGTGGATCATGTGCGCCAGCAGGTCGGGGTCGACGAAGGGCATGTCGCAGGCCAGCAGCAGGGCCAGTTCGCCCCGCGCCGCGCGCAAGCCAGAGTAGAGGCCCATCAGCGGGCCGCGGCCCAATTCCAGATCGGGCACGATGGGCAGGCCCAGGCTGGTGTAGGGGCCGGCGTCGTTGGCGATCAGCAGGATCTCGCGGCACAGCGGCGCCAGCGCCCGCCGCACCCGCTCGATCAAGGGCACGCCTCCGACCGGCAGCAAGGCTTTGTTGGCGCCCATGCGCAGGCTGCCGCCGCCCACCAGGATCAGGCCGCTCACCGACCCGCTTTCAGGCGCGGTGTTCACCTCCGCCTCCCCGGCGGCAAAAGCAAAAGAGCCAGACGTGGAAACGCCTGGCTCTGTGTTTGCGGCCCGTTCATCGCCGAGAAAAGCACGTCTCGTGATTAGAGCATGTTGGTTTCGATGTAATCCACCGCTTCGCCCACCGATGTGATGCGTTGCGCGTCTTCATCGGAGATTTCGCCGCCGAATTCTTCTTCGAAGGCCATGATTAACTCGACGAGATCGAGGCTGTCGGCCTCCAGGTCTTCGCGGAATTTGGCGCCGCGGGTCACGTCAGCTTCATCGGCGCCCAGTTGTTCGATGATCAGGGCGCGTACACGTTCGAAAGTGTCAGACATGGTAGGGGTTACTCCTGTTGTGGGGATGAATGAAAGGGTGGGGATGAGAGCGGTCTGGCCGGCAGAAGCGTGCAGGCCGCCAAGCCGGGGGGCATTCTAGCACGCCAGGGTGAGGGCACAAAATCTCCCGGCCTGTTGTGGCGAGCATGTGATGGAGGAACACCACAGCCGCGGAAAAGTCGCGCGGGGGCGAGGGTTTACCGGCGTAGGGTCGAGGCCAGCGGGGCGAGAAGTTAGCCAGTGGCGAGATCGTCTTTCCGCTGGCCTCGACCCTACTTTTGCTCACCCTCTCACCCCCTCACCCCCTCCCTCTATTTGACACCCGCGCCCGCCCGCACTACACTCGCAGGCGGAGAAAAAACCATGTCAGGAACCCACGCCCGCCGCAAAGCCGACCACATCCGCATCAATTTGGAGGAGGACGTTGCCTTTCCGCGCCTGACCACGGGCCTGGAGCACTATCGTTTCGTGCATCAGGCCCTGCCCGAGCTGGATTTGGGGGCGATCGATACCGGTCTGACTGTGCTGGGCAAGCGGCTGGCCGCGCCGCTGCTCATCTCCTCGATGACCGGGGGCACGGCGGAGGCCGCGGTCATCAACCGCACCCTGGCCGCGGCGGCAGAGGCCGCGGGCATTGCCATGGGCCTCGGCTCGCAACGCGCGGCCATCGAGGAGCCGGAGCAGGCCTACACTTTTCAGGTGCGCGAGGTCGCACCCACCTTGCTGCTCTTCGCCAACCTGGGCGCGGTGCAACTGAACAAGGGCTACACCGTGGCGCAGTGCCGCCGGGCCGTGGAGATGATCGGGGCCGACGCCCTGATCCTGCACCTGAATCCGCTGCAAGAGGCGGTGCAGGCGGACGGCGACCATGATTGGAGCGGGCTGCTGGCCAAGATCGAGGGCGTGTGCCGGGCGCTGGCGCAGCCGGTGGTGGTCAAAGAAGTGGGCTGGGGCATCTCCGCCCAGGCCGCGCGGCAATTGGCCGCGGCCGGCGTGGCCGCCATCGACGTGGCCGGCAGCGGCGGCACCTCCTGGACCGAGGTGGAATACCATCGCGCGGGCACAGCGCAACTGCGGCGGCTGGCCCGCGCTTTCGCGGATTGGGGCATTCCCACGGCCGAGTCTCTGCGCCTGGTGCAGGCTGCCGCGCCCGGTTTGGCGGTTTTCGCCAGCGGCGGCCTGCGCGGGGGCATCGATCTGGCCAAATGTGTGGCTTTGGGCGCGGATTTGGGCGGCATGGCCGGGCCTTTTTTGAAGGCCGCGGTGGAGGGCGTGGAGGCGGTTGCCGCCGAGATCGCGGCCGTGCTGCGCGAGATGCGCGTGGCCATGTTCGCAGCCGGGGCCGGCAATGTGGCGATGCTGCGGCAGCCGGGGCGTTTGATCGATCTGCACCATCAGGAGGAGGCATGAGCCAGGATGTGACGGCGTTCGCGCAGGCGTGGCTGCCGCGCATCGAGGCGGAATTGCGCGCGCAGTTGGCCCCGCCCCCGTCCGAGGCCGCGGGCATGTATGCCCTGCTGCGCTATCACATGGGCTGGGAGGATGCCCAGGGCCGGCCAGAAGAGGCGGCGCAGGGCAAACGGGTGCGCCCTTTGCTGGCGCTGATGGCGGCGCTGGCCGCGGGCGGCGATCCGGCCGCGGCCCTGCCCGTGGCCGCGGCAGTGGAATTGCTACACAATTTTTCGCTGATCCATGACGATATCGAAGATAACAGCCCCACGCGCCGCCATCGCCCCACGCTGTGGACGTGGGCCGGCGTGGCGCAGGCGATCAACGCCGGCGACGCGCTTTTTGCCCTGGCGCGGCTGGCCCTGCTGGGCCTGGCCGAGGCGATCGAGCCGGCGCGGGTGCTGCGCATCCAGGGCGTGTTCGACCGCACCTGCCTGCATCTGACCGAGGGCCAATTCCTGGACATCGGCTTCGAAAAGGAGGCGGCGGTGAGCGTGCCCGCGTATCTGACCATGATCGCGGGCAAAACCGCGGCCCTGCTGGCCGCGTCCGCGCAGATGGGCGCGCTGGCCGCGGGCGCGAGCGAGGAGATGGCCGCGCATTTCTGGCAGTTCGGCCACGAGCTGGGCCTCAGCTTTCAGGTGCAGGATGATCTGCTGGGCATCTGGGGGGATGAGGCGCAGACCGGCAAATCTGCCGCCAGCGACATCCTCACCCGCAAGAAAACGCTGCCCGTGCTCTTTGCCCTGGCCCAGCCCGGCGCGGACGCGGCCGCGCTGCGCCACTTCTACACCGCGTCCGGGCCTCTGACGCCGACGGATTTGCCCGCCATCCTGACCCTGCTGGCCCGGCTGGGCGCGCGCGAGCACGCCGCTGCCGTGGCCGCGCAGCACGCGCAGGCCGCGCAGGCTGCCCTGGCCGCGATCGAGGGCGATCCGCCGGGCCTGCACTTGTTGCGCGATCTGGCCCTGACCCTGTTGGGCCGCCACACATAGTTCTGGAGGAGAACATGCCAACCATTCACGCCAACGGCATCGAGTTGTATTATGAGAGGGCGGGCGCGGGCCTGCCTCTGCTGCTGATCCATGGCCTGGGCTCCAGCAGCCGCGATTGGGAGCTGCAAGTCGCGGCTTTTGCCCCCGCCTATCAGGTGATCACGTTCGATCTGCGCGGGCATGGCCGCTCGCAGAAGCCGGCGGGGCCGTACAGCATCGCCCAGTTTGCCGCGGACGCGGCGGGGCTGCTGCGCGGCTTGCAGATCGAGGCCGCGCACGTGGTGGGGCTTTCGTTGGGCGGGGCCGTGGCCTTTCAACTGGCCGTGGACGCGCCCACCCTGGCGCGCACTCTGACCATCGTCAACAGCGCGCCGGCCTGGGTGCCCCGTTCGCTGGGCGATCGCTTCAAGATCTGGCAGCGCATGGTCATCGTGCGGCTGCTGGGCATGCGCAAGATGGGCGAGGTGCTGAGCAAACGGCTCTTCATCAAGCCGGAGCAGGCGGAGATCCGCCAGACCTTTGTCGAGCGCTGGGCCGAGAATGACCCGGTCGCGTACCGGGCGGCGATGCGGGCGCTGTTCGGTTGGAGCGTGGCCGATCGTATCGGGGGCATCCGGTGTGCGGTGCTGGTGGTGGCTGCGGATGAGGATTACACGCCGGTGGCCCTGAAAGAGGCCTACACCGCGCAGATGCCCCATGCCCGGCTGGTCGTCATCCCCGATTCGCGGCACGCCACCCCGGTGGAGCAGCCGGAGGCCTTCAATCAGGCGCTGAGCGATTTTCTGGCTGCGCACGATCATTAAGCAGTCTTATAAAAACAACTTGTAACAATCCACTTTATTTTATCATTGCGAGGGGAAATAGCGACGAAGCACTCCCAAACGCCGCTTGAAACCCCCAAAATTGACGATTTACCTTGGAGATTGCTTCACTGCGCTCGCAATGACATATCAGGTGAACTGTTTCTCTTTCTCTCTCTCTCTTTCTCTCTCTCTTTCTCTCTCTCTTTCTCTCTCTCTTTCTCTTTCTCTATCTCTATCTCTATCTCTATCTCTATCTCCCCGCAATGAACAGTGATTCGCAAAGTTTACAGGGCTTATGCGGGTCTTGGTAGTTACGAGGAGGAGGACGAGGACATGGGAGCATGACACATGGCCAAAATCAAGACACAATTCGTTTGCCAGGAATGCGGGCACAGCCAGGCCAGATGGGCAGGCCGCTGTCCCAAGTGCGGGGAATGGAACACGCTGGTGGAGTTTGCGGAGCAGCCCGCGGCTGGGCGCTCGACCCTGGCCCCGGCCCATGCCGTGGAGCCGGTGGCCCTGCCCGATGTGCCCGCGGACAGCGGGGAGCGCATCCCCCTGGCCATTGGCGAGATGGCGCGGGTGCTGGGCGGGGGGATCGTGCCGGGCAGCGGCGTGCTGATCAGCGGGGATCCGGGCATTGGCAAGAGCACGCTGCTGATCCAGATGGCGGGGACGGTGGCTGCCGGCGGGCGCAGTGTGCTGTACGTCAGCGGCGAGGAGTCGGCGCATCAGGTGAAGCGCCGGGCCGCGCGCCTGGGCATGGCGCCGGCCAATCTCTACTTGCTGGCCGATGTCAATCTGGACAACATCCTCACCCAGGCGCAGAAGCTGGCGCCGGGGTTGATCATCGTGGATTCGATCCAGTCTATCTCGCTGGACGCGCTGCCGAGCAGCGCGGGCAGCGTCTCGCAGGTGCGGGAGTGCGCGTCCTTGCTGCTGCGCCTGGCCAAGGCAGAGGATATCCCCCTCTTCCTGGTCGGGCATGTGACGAAAGAGGGCACGATCGCCGGCCCGCGGGTGCTGGAGCACATGGTCGATACGGTGCTCTATTTGGAGGGGGAGCGGTTCCACAGCTATCGCCTGCTGCGGTCGGTGAAGAATCGGTTCGGCTCGACCAACGAGGTGGGCGTGTTCGAGATGCAGGCGCAGGGGATGGTGGAGGTGGCGAATCCTTCCGAGATGTTTTTGGCCGAGCGCCTGCCCAACGCCGCGGGCAGCGCCATTGCCGTGCCCATGGAGGGAACGCGGCCCTTGTTGGTGGAGGTGCAGGCTTTGGCCTCGACCACCTCTTTCCCGCAGCCGCGGCGCACGGCCAACGGCGTGGATTTCAACCGGCTGCTGCTGCTGAGCGCGGTGCTGAGCAAACGGGTGGGGCTGCACCTGTCGGATCAGGACATTTTTGTGAACGTGGTGGGCGGCTTGAAGGTCTCGGAGCCGGCCAGCGACCTGGCGATTGCGGCGGCGATCGTATCGAGCGTGCGCAACAAGCCGGTGGCGGCGGATTTGGCGTTGGTGGGCGAGGTGGGGCTGAGCGGCGAGTTGCGTTCGGTCAGCCAATTGGCGCGGCGGCTGACCGAGGCCAAGAAATTGGGATTTGGCCGGGCGATCATCCCGCGCCTGGCCCGGCGGCGGCTGTCCGGCGACCCCTTGCCGGAGGGGATGGAGATCATCGAAGCGCGTTCACTGGCCCAGGCGGTGGATGCGGCGTTGGTGGGGTAGGGGGGAGGGGGGGAGGGGGGAATAACGATGAGCATAACCCGCGCGGCGGGTGCGTGAAAAGCCCCCTTGTCAGCAGACCACCTCAAAGCGCCTGGCCCCGCCGATTGCAGCGGCGATAGCCGCGTCAGGTTGACGCACTGTTGGGCGGCTAATTCTGCACAGTTTGTATTACTTTGATATTGCTTCTCAACCATTCATTGACCAATGCTTGCAAGTCAATATGCTTTTCCTCGGCAATATGGCTCATATAGTCGTTCACATCAGGTTCAAGGTAAATAGGAAAACTAAACACGGCGTCAGGCCGATAAAATTTCCCTTTTTCCGCTTTTGAAAAATCATATTCAACTTTCATTGATTTATCTCTTTGTATTGTGTTTTCTCGGCAGGCGTGGCCTTTCGAGCCGATATAATGCGAATATTGATATTATGGTAAGAATTCACCTTATTTTGTCATTGCGAGGGGCGATAGCCCCGAAGCAATCCCCAACGTTGCTTGAATCCCCAAAAAATGACGAGCCACCTTGGGGATTGCT
>JAANMY010001325.1_pt1 | contig 28772 bp, 27 predicted proteins | sample 7279691 | NCBI WGS metagenome assembly JAANMY01 (sample SAMN14094543, study PRJNA606508) | bioreactor metagenome | isolation source: A lab-scale SPAN reactor treating ammonium-rich wastewater day 388 | place: Ireland: Galway | collected 2018-02-07
CTGGTATTGTAGATACTATCGACCCCGATAAGGGCAAAGCCCGGGTGATGGTAAGTTTTTTCAACCGGGAAACACCGGTCGAGGTAGATTTCCTTCAGTTGGAACGGGAAACGTAAGGAGCATCGAACGTGGCAAAGAAGATTAAAGCAATTGTGAAGTTGCAGCTTCCGGCGGGCAAGGCCAATCCGGCGCCTCCGGTGGGTACCGCTCTGGGTCCCCACGGCGTCAATATTATGGGTTTCTGCAAAGAGTACAATGCCCGAACCCAGGCTCAGATCGGTCAGGTCATCCCTGTAGACATTACGATCTTTCAGGATGGATCGTTTAACTTCGTTACGAAGACGTCGCCAGCAGGTGATCTGATCAAAAAAGCGGCCGGTGTGGGCAAGGGCAGCGCCGAACCGAACAAGAGCAAAGTCGGCAAAATTACCCGCCAACAGGTGCGGGAGATCGCCGAAATCAAATTGAAGGACCTGGGGGATCTGCCCCTGGAGAGCGCAATGCGAATGGTGGAAGGCACAGCCCGCAGTATGGGCGTGACTGTCGTCGAGTAAATTATTTTTAGCTGTGGGAGGGGCTGCCGCCCCGTCTGCACCACAAGGAGACAAATACAATGGGACGTCATGGCAAGCGCTATACAGCTTTGCGGGCCAATGTAGATCGCAACACAACCTATACCCCTGCCGAAGCAATTGCATTGGTGAAGAAGGGTGCCAATGCCAAATTTGACGAAACAATCGAAGTCCACCTGAACACGACGGTTGACCCCCGTCATGCGGATCAGCAGGTGCGCGGTGTGGTCACATTGCCCAATGGCACAGGCCGGGAAGTGCGGATTCTGGTCTTTGCCGGGCCGGATGGTCAGGCAAATGCTACGGAAGCCGGCGCGGATTATGTGGGTGGCGACGATTTGGCCAATAAAATTCAGGGCGGTTGGCTGGATTTTGATGTGGTTCTGGCCACGCCGGATATGATGCGGGTTGTGGGCCGACTGGGCCGTGTGCTTGGACCCCGGGGTCTGATGCCCAGCCCCAAGGCAGGCACAATTGTGCAGGCGGATGATTTGGGCCGGGTGATTCAAGAGACCCGCCTGGGCCGGGTTGAATTCCGTGTTGACAAGACCAGCAATATCCACGCACCGCTTGGCAAAGCCAGTTTCAGCGAAGATAAGCTGATGGGCAATCTGTCCGCCTTTATGGAGGCAGTGATTGCGGCTAAACCGGCTGCGGTTAAGGCTGCCTACCTGCGCAAAGTCACGTTGACGAGCACAATGGGGCCGGGCATTAAGCTGGATGTGAATGCAGCGTCTGCGTTGAAGTTTGAGTAAGTATCGTTTCATCCAACGGATTTCAGATTTGCCATCCGGGGGATAAGCGATTAGGATAGTTTGTCGGCTTAACTGAATAGCCACACTGTATTGTCAGTGCTGAAGACAGCAGGTGTATTCCTATGTGGATACTCAATTGCGAAGCGATTCGCTGCCTGCCGAGGCCAGAACGTTACGGTATTCACTGGATTTCCCGGAAATCGGTCTCCTTTGTTGCCAGCGCCTCTGTGTCTTTTGCACAGGGGCGTTTTTTTGCTCCATTGCTGCGGCGTTGTCCGTGGCCAAAAATCCTGCAGAAAGGAGAAGAGTAACTTGGCAATCAATCGTCAAAAGAAAGAAGAACTGGTAGCGCTCTACACCGAGCATATCGAAAAGTCGTCGGCTCTGGTCTTCACCGACTATCGCGGTGCGAAAGTTGGCAAGATCAACAGTCTGCGTTCCCGGCTGCGAACTACAGGGACCGAATACGTTGTCACCAAAAAGACATTGCTCAATCTGGCCCTGGAGCAGAGTGGGCGCAAGTTGGATCTGAGCAATGTGATGGATGGCTCTACGGCTGTCGCCTTCCTGGGCGAAGATATCGGGACCAGCGTCAAGGCGTTGAAGGACTGGATCAAGTCGGAAGCCGATGTTGTACGTATTACCGGAGCCGTTCTGGATACGGATGTTCTCGATGTAGCCCAGGCGGAAGCCCTGGCGGACTTGCCTACCAGAGAACAGATGTTGGCCAAACTGTTGGCTACGATTATTGCGCCAGCCAGCCAGTTGGTGCGTACAATCAACGAACCGGGAGCCAGTCTGGCCCGGGTTCTCAAGGCCCAGGCCGACAAAGAGGCAGCATAAGTTCTTGTGTGGATATTGGATTCGTGATTAGACTTAAACCATTTTGGAAGGATACAAACCAATGGCAGATTTGAATGCAATCAAGGAACAGTTGGACGGCCTGACCCTTCTGGAGGCTGCCGAGCTTGTCAAGATGTTGGAAGCCGCTTGGGGTGTGAGCGCGGCTGCCCCGGTCGCCATGGCCGGTATGGCCGTGGCCGCCGCCGCTGTGGAAGAAGTCGAAGAACAGACTGAATTCGACGTCATCCTGAAGAGCGTTGGCGAAAAGAAGATTAACGTCATCAAAGCAGTGCGCGCCGTCACCAGCCTGGGCCTGAAAGAGGCCAAGGAATTGGTGGAGAGCGCCCCGGCCACAGTCGTTACGGCTGTGACCAAAGAAGTTGCTGCCGACGTCAAGAAGCAACTGGAAGCTGAAGGCGCGGCGGTCGAAGTCAAGTAATACCGATTTCTGGTGTCTTCTCAATAAAGCGGGGTTGGTCAACCCAGAAGTTCGACTTTTGCCAAAAGTCGAACTTCTTTGCCCCTGGATATTGAGAAGATACGATTTCTGTAACAAAACAGCCGCCCCACCCCCGCCCAACCTCCCCCACAGTGGGGGAGGTTGGGTGGGGGTGGGCAGTTACAACAAAAAGAGGATGGATAGGCCAAAACCGCCTACCCATCCTCTTTTTGATTAAGCAGATTCTCTCTCACGGGCGCAGAGGCAGATTCTCAAACAACTGTTCAGACGGCGTATCTTTTGTCAGAAGCTCTCGTTGGGCCTGCTGCAAAGGCAATGCCAGTTCATCCGTTTTGCCCAGATTGGGCAAGGGTATGCTGTTTTCGAGGAGTGTCTGTACGAAGGCGGTATAGAGATCGCTGCTATCCCAAGAATGAAGCGCCGTCAGTTGGGTTGGAATCCGACGGGCCGATGCGCTCCATTCGCCCTGTACATCCGGGGCAAAAAGCTGTTGCAGAAGCAGTAGTGCCGATTCTCGCCGCTCCGGTTCTTGGGTGATGATAGCGAAACTCCAGGTAGTTACCACAGAACGCTTCTTCCCGTCCAGGCTAGGGATCGGGGCAAAGCCTATCTGTCCCCCCTCACTTTGTTGATTGTAATAGAGATGCGCGGGTACAACAGCTATCTCGGCATTTCCGTTGACCAAAAAAGTCCAGACTGCCTGGGGGCTGGAGAGTGTGGCCGCGCTCTCCGGGATCAGGCCCTGCTGCTTGCCCTGCTCCAAAAAGGTGAGCACGGCTTTAAGCAATTCCGGATTGGTTACCTCGCCGTCTTCTCCCACTTGGCCGCCCCCTGTCAGATAGAGCATCCACGCAAAGTTGATCGAGTCATCTTCTACCGAGCCGCCCGCAAAGAGCAACCTATTGTCCTGGTCCAAAAAATCCGCCCAACTCTCTGGGGGAGACAATACCCGATCCTTTTGATAGGCCAGATGTTCCAGATTGGCTACATAGGGCAAGCCATAGAGTGTTCCATCGACCTGTGCGCTGGCAAGAAGTGGAGCCGAAATCTCTGCAAAGAGCGCGCTTTCCCTGGCCGTGAGTGGCGTTAGCAACTCCCCGTTTACCGCCTGGGCCAGATCAAAGCTGTTCAGAAGAACGACATCGGGAAGCAGCTTGGGCGCAGAACGGCTGGTGGTGCGCAGATAGGTAAGCAGGCTTGCCGGACCCCGCTCTGCTTTGGGAACGAGCATCACCGGAGTGGAAGCCGCAGCGGGCGTGAACTCGGCCAACGCCGCGGCCAGGATCGCGGCGGAGCGATCCTGGCTGTCTATGGAGAAGAAAGGGGGCACCCAAAAAATCAGGGGCTGTTGCGCATTGGCTGACGCTTCGGAGGGTCCCACCGCCCCTTCGCCTGGCTGACTTGCCGGCACGCGTTCAGGCTCGGACGGAATCGGTATCGGCGCGGGGTCAGGGCGGCTGCCACAGCCGGCAAGCGCACCAAACAACAGAGATACCGCAAGAATCCATCTGGCCCGACTTTCTAGGAAGCGTGCCACGACATCGCCTCGCCCCGCACAATGCGCGCCCGGCTCTCGTAGCGCCCCGGCCACTCCACTGGCAGATCGCCGTTCTCCACCATCAGTTTCAGGGGGTTGACTTTTGTCTTCAGAGGCAGATAGATGCGCTGGCGTTTGCGCGCCGATTCAAAGAGGGCCATCATCACCTCCTGCACGGCCCGGGCCCGTTCTGCGCCGCTGACAGGTTTGTCGATGCGCCCCTCCACCCAATCGATAGCCTCCTGACACTGGCGGCTCCAGCAGTCAACCCAGGGCGCTTCCACCTGCTGCCAGCCCTGGGAACTGGCGTTGAGATAGCGCACAACGCCGATTTCGTAGTTGTAACGGGCAGAGGGTCCTTCGGGCGCGTACATTGGCGCGTCGCTGGGAATTTCGCTGTCCGGGTGACGGGTGGTGGAAAATTCCATTATCCCCTCGGTGCCGATAACCCGGCAGCCCTGACCCAGGCCGCGGACCAGGTTGCCCTCAATCAGAATCGTCGCGCCGTTGTCACAGCCAGCAATGCCCATACATGCGTCCTCCGCGGGCAGCCCCCGCTCCACCCGGTCAGTGGTGCGCTCTACACTGCCCAGCACCCACTCCACTTGAGGCTCGTCCATCAGAAAGAGGGCCAGACGGATATTGTGGGAGTTGGTGTTGAGGATATTGCCCCCGTCCTCTACCTGCACCTGCGTCACTTTGCCAATGACGCCCTGACGGATCATCTCCCGCGCCTTTTGCCAGGTGGCGTGGTGGGGACGCTGGTAGGCGATAATCAGCTTGACGCCGTTGCGCTCGCAGGCGGTGAGCATCGCGTCGGCCTCGCCCAAATCCACGGCCATCGGCTTCTGGCAGATGATCGCCTTCGGTCGTCGGGCCGCGGCCGCGATGACCATCTCCGCGTGCTGTTGATGCCAGGAGCAGACATCCACAAAGTCCGGGCGTTCGTTGTCCAGCATCTCCCGATAGTCGGCGTAGCGGTGCTGGTCGTCCACATCGAAGAAGTCGCCGTATTCCCGGCGCGCATCTGAATTTGTGTCGGCAATCGCGCCAATGCGGGTGGGCTGCCCGGGGACGCCCAGCCAGCCCCGGGCATGGACACGGGCAATAATGCCACAGGCGATGATAGCAGTGCGATAGTGGGGCATTGGGTTCTCCTGATTGGGTGGGGGAGGGTTTTGGTTTACCAATTCTGGTCAGTGATGGGGAGATTGCTGACGAGGAGAAATTTTACGCCAGAAGTCATCCACATTCACATTACTTCTTTACCGGCGTAGCCCAAGCCACCGCCAGGTTTTCGATTAGCTGGGGACTCAGCGACTCGTGCGCGGCGTAGGTTTGCACCGCCCCGGCCAGATCAGCCAGCGAGCGCAGGGATGCGGCGTGAGAGTCCCTGTCGATCAGCCCCCGTTCTTCCAGGAATTCCAGCCAGAACGGAATCATCTCCATCAAAACAATCCCTTTGTAGGGCTGGTAGCCGAGGAAACTCATCAGGCCATGCAGGTTTTCGTCTAGCTGTTTCCGATCCGGGCGGAGTGGCAGAACTGACGTAGAAGCCGGGTTCTTTGCTGCATTTCGACTTTTCCTGCTCTTCGATTTTCTCGGAGGAGAAGAAATCTCCTGATTGGCGAGGAAGAATCGCAATTCCTTCCTTGCCAACTCACCCTTTACAAAAGCAACCCCCTTCTCCCAGTGCAAATAGGCCAGAAATTCCTGACACAGATAGGCCAGGTTATCATCCGTTATTTCAAGGACCCGATCATCTTTGCGTCCACTGGTGCGCACGGGAAAGTCTTCCAAAGCCCAGGTATGACGTTGACCCGCCAGTCGTCCCAGATAGGCGATAAAGACATCTTTCAGCAATTCGTCTCGGAAAGGGAGAGTTTCGATCCATTCGTTGACGTGTGCCGGCTCTGCGCGCATCTCCGGCGGTGTATTGTCCAGGTATTCAAACAGATAACTATCCATCAACTGGGTTGCATACCCATCCACAGCCCATTCAAACAGGCCAGCCATTTCAATAGCTTCCTGGGTTGCCCTGACCACTTGGGCATGCAATGCGCTTTCGCCAAAAGCAGCCAGCATATCCACAGTATTGAGAAATGCTTCGCTCTTGCGGGGGCCGTCTGCGATCAAATCCCCAATCAAATCCGGCAGAAATGTCTCCCGCTCGAATGGGGAGAGGAAAGGGAATGTCCATTCAAACAGATAGGCGACTTGGCTCTGATAGGCATCCAAACATTGTTGGCGTAGCCGCAGAACCAACTGCACGAAACGACTTTCCAACCCACGCTCCAACGCATCCCGATGCAGCACAATGAAGAACTCAAATACCCCCTCATCATCCATCAGTTGGTCGTCGATTGCCGACTGGCAGATATCCCACTTGTGATCGTCTTCCGCTTCACCAAACGCATCCCAAATCTCATTGAGAATTTCCAGGTCAGGACCGCTTTCTCCCTCCTCGTCCTCGTCCTCGAAAATATCCGGCGCGGCGAGATCCCTTTCTTCCTCCTGTCTGGCCATTGCCCGCTCCCGTAGTTGGGCCAGACGTTCCCTCTCATCTCTCCGCTCAGCTTCGCGCGCTGCCTGTTGGGCCAGACGTTCCTCCTCAGCCCTCTGCGCAGCTTCCATTTTCGCCTGTTGCGCCGCTTCCCGGTCTGCGCGCATATGGCAATGCTTGTATTTTTTGCCGCTTCCACACGGACAGGGATCGTTGCGGCCTACCGGTTTCCAATTGTCGTGTAGCATAAGCAATTCCTCGCTTCTATCTGACCCGATGGCGATGGGATTCTTGTGTATACGCATAGCCATCGCTGCTACCTTTGCATCTGCACGAGCGACCGCCCAACGCCTCTATGCAGAGACGCTCAGCTGCTTGATCAGGTCGATGGCGAAGGCGTAGTTCTCAAACGATACCGAGTGGGGCACGGAATGGTCGGAATAGTAGATGTAACGGCCGTGCTCCCGGGCAAAGGTGATCTTTGGCACGATTTCGGCTTCGATCTCCTCCCGGCTACCGGCGAGCGCACGCACATCGATATTGCCGTAGAAGACCAGCCGATCCCCGTACTGTGCGTACAGGTCCTGCAGGTTCAATCCCACTTTTACTTCCAGGGGGTTGAGGGCCACAAAGCCGGCGTCGATAAAATGGGGAATCAGGGATGAAATGTCCCCGTCCGAGTGCAGGATAGTCCTGATTCCATACTCGGCAAAGTGATCGCACAGGCGTTTGTGGTAGGGATAGACCAACTCCCGGTAGAGCTTAGGCGAGATGAGCGGGCCAGCGTTGTAGCCCAGGTCATCGGCCAGAAGTGCGCCGTCGAATTCCAGCCCCATCTCCACCATCCCATCAAAAATATCCATAATCAACTGGGCATGGCCGGCAAACATCTCCCGGATCAGGGCCGGGTCGTCCAACATAGCCATGAGCATATTCTCCATGCCCATCCGCATCCAGGTGGGGTGGAAGCAGGCATGGCCCGAATAGCAGACGAACTTTCCCTCCGACCGGGCTTTGCGGTAGCTTTTCAGCGTATCCGCCGAAATCCGCGACGGCTGGAAGGCCATGTGATGGCGATGTTTCTGCCAATCTTCCAGACTCTTGATCGTAAAGTCCAACCATTGGGAGGTCCAGCCATCTTCCACATGCAGGTCCTTGCGCAAGGCCCCATCCGCATCCCAATATTCACGCAGAGTAGGTTCCTCCCGTATCAGCCGCACGGGGAATTGCATAGTGTAGTCACCGCCAAAACGCATAATCTCATTCGTTCCAAAATAGTCTCGGGGAGAAACCCCGGCCGGCAGCCCCTCCTGCCGCCAGCGTTCTTCTGTACTGGTCCAATAGGTGTCGTCCAGGGGAATCCGATCCGGCATTTCGCCGGCCAATACCAGGGAAACTCGCTGACGTGCGTCCATTGCCCCCTCCTTGTGTGGAATGTATTTTTCTGCTGGCTAGTTTGTCAATGTGTTTCATAAGGTGGCAAAGCCACGATTTGCGTGCGAAAACGTGAAGACGTGAAACGTGAGATCACGTGACGGCACCTCACGTTTCACGTTTCAATTGGTTGGCCGACCGACTAACGCTTGTGCGTTCGTTCCTCGCTGGTACGGAGTAATTGCTCACCCCCTCCCAACCTCCCCACAGTGGGGAGGAGGCGATCCAGTTCCCTCCCTGGAATGGGGAGGGTCAGGGTGGAGTGGCTGAAGAATCACGCAGACTGATAGAAGAGCCATCGATCTCCTTCGTCGCCAGAAACTCACATTGTGGTAAACTATATCAAAGGCTGCCGCGATTCAGCAAACATACGTTTTTTAGCCTCGGAGCTACCCATACCCAAATGGACAGTCCAGGATCGCTATGGCAACTATATCTATTTTACCGGGGAACGCTGGCAGCACATCCTGGAATCACGACCAGAGCTTGGGCCACATTTTGACCTCTTTCTGGAAACTCTGCGGCGAGGACGACGCCAGCAGGATTCGCTGATTCCGAACGAGTATCGCTACTATCAGCCGTTCGACGAATTGTTGCCAGAGAACAGCCATTTAGTGGTGATTGTCGTGTTCAAAAGAGAACTCAATGACGACGGCGAGTACATAGAAAACAATTTTGTCGTCACCGGCTGGGCTAACTATCTGTGGTCACGGGGGTAGGCTATGAGTAATCTGAAACTTCAGAAAAACGAATTGATCGCACGGGACGGAACACCGGTACGTTTCGTCTACGATACGGAAGCCGACATTCTGGAAATCTTTTTTGGCGAAAATGGCTCTGCGACCGGCATTGAACTCACCGACCAGATGATTTTACGTATTGAACAGAAACAGAAGCGCGCCCTGAGTTTGATGCTCCTGCATTTTTCCATTCTTTCGGAACAGACAGAATACGGTCCACGCAGCTTTCCCATCGACAAGCTGGAACGGCTCCCGGCAGACTTGCGGGAGCTTGTCCTGGGCCTGGTGACATCCCTGCCCGTCAGCCAATTTCTCAAACTGTCCCAATTTCAGATTTCGCCAAAAGAACAGATGCCCCTGGCCTATGTGGAATCACAGCCAATTGCGATGTACGCATAGGGCTGCGCCAGCGTTTACTGCCCCGCCAATGCCCGCCAGAAGGACGGCGCGGGCTGGGAGTCGGCGATGACTACCCGCGCCTCTGCACCGCAGAAGTCCACTCATTCCCCCTCCCCCCGGGGATGCTCCGCCAGCCAGCGCGCCGTCTCCACCAGTCCAATCCCATACTTTACAAAAGCGTCGTCCTGGGGCTGATAGCCGACGGTCTGGCGGGTGGTGGAGAGGTCCATCCGTTTGAAACGATTGTCCGAGACGCCGTGGAGGATGGCAAACTGCACATTCTCGGCCTCGATACAGCGCACGAAAAGCTGGCAGAGGTCACGCGCACTGACAAATGTGCTCAGATTGCGGCTGTTGGCATTGAACTGGGCCTGGTTATGCTCAAAGCTGCCGATACGCACGGCGATGCTGGAAAGGCCGTGGCTGTGGGCGTAGACGTGGGCGATGGATTCGCCGAAGACTTTGCACGCACCGTAGATGTTCAGGGGTCGGGTTGCGCCGTCGGTGAGGGCCTGGGCATCCAACGGATAGCCTTCGATGGCCTGGACACTGCTGGCGTAGACCACCCGCCGGCAGCCCGCTTCTCTGGCCGCTTCAAAAATATTGTAGACGCCTTTCACATTATTGTCCAGATAAGATTCATAGAAGCCGCTGCCCGTGCCCGGGTCCGCGGCCAGATGGAGCACAGTGTCGATGCCCCGGCAGGCAGCCCGACAGTCGTCCAAATCGGCGATCTCCAGACGGACGACTTCTCTCTGGGGTGATGCCTCCAACCCGTCTATATTCCGATCGGCCAGGCGAAAGTGGTAGCGGTCGGCGGCATAGGCGCGGAAGGCGCTGCCAATTCGACCGGCGGCTCCGGTCACAAGCACATTTTGCATAAAAATCCCTCCCTGGGCAGAGTGGAAAGGGCCGTCAGCCCTTCCGGTGTGGTGATCTCTCTTGGGTGTCTGGCTCTCTCAGCGCGGCAATAATCTTCTGACCCGTGACAGGAAAGGGCCACTTTTCAATTTCGTCCAGAGTTGTCCAGTGCCAGTCGTCGCAGCCAATGGACTGGGGCGTGCCGCTGACAATGCGGGCGTGGAAGGCGTGAAGCGTAATGCTGAAATGGGTGTAGGCGTGTTGCACAGTCGTAATCGGCGCGCCCACCGCGATCTCCACTTCCAGCTCCTCCCGGATTTCCCGGCGCAGGGTGGCGGGCAGGTCTGCGTCCTCCGTCTCCTGCTTGCCCCCGGGAAACTCCCACAGCCCGCCCAGCATTCCTTTCTGGGGGCGCTGGGCAATCAGCAGCCGCCCTCGGCCCGGCGCATCCTCCCATATAACCGCCGCGGCCACCTGATAGTGGGGTGTACGTTTGCGGGGGGTACGCACGGGCCGCTGGGATTGGCTGCCCTTCTGGGCGGATTGACAGAAAGCGGCCAGGGGGCAGAGCAGGCAGCGGGGATTCTGGGGCGTGCAGACCAGACCACCCAATTCCATCAGCCCTTCGTTGACCTCGCCCGCCTGCCCCTGCGGCCCGGCCCGGACAATCTCCCCGGCCAGCCGCCAGAGTTCATTCGTCGTTTCCGTCTCGTCAATCGAACGGTCGATGTCCCACAGCCGGGCCAGCACCCGCTTCACATTGCCGTCCAGAATCGGCTCGGCCTGCCCATAGGCCAGACTGAGAATCGCCCCGGCAGTGTAGGCGCCGATACCGGGCAACTTCAACAATTCTGTGCGGCTGCTGGGAATCTCTCCGCCGTATTCTTCCATCACCATCTGGGCCGCCCGATGCAGATTGCGCGCCCGGCTGTAATAGCCCAGCCCTTCCCACAGCTTCAACACCTCCTGCTGCTCGGCCGCGGCCAGACTTTCCAGAGTGGAAAAACGGGCCATCCAGCGGGCGAAGTAGTCCACGACTGTGGCGATACGGGTCTGCTGGGCCATAATTTCGCTGACCCAAACCGCGTAGGCGTCCCGCTGGCCGGCAGGCGCGGCCCGCCAGGGCAGCTCCCGCTGCTGGGCCGCGTGCCAGTCGATCAGCCGCTGGGCGAAGGTGAGGAATGGGTGGGTGGGATGCTGGGGCATAGGGGATTATTCCCTGTCTTTCAGGAGGTCCGCCGGGGGCACATTCAATGCAAGTGCCAGTGCGTGGATATTTTTCAGGCTGATATTGCGCTCCCCCCGTTCCACCGCGCCCACATACGTGCGGTGCAGACCGGACAACTCGGCCAACTTTTCCTGGGTCAGGCCGCGTTCGCTCCGGATCGCTTTCAGTCTATGGCCGAAATCTGTTAGAATGCTCATAGAGAGTTATTCTGCCATATGATGACAATACGTCTACAGACGATAAGTAGCATTCGGGCAAATGAGAACCTTTGTTCCACAGGCAATAAGCTGACTTGTACACATCCTACTTCTCCCCCTCCACCCTAGCCGAAGCCTTCGCCCTCAAAGCCGATCTGCGCGCCCGCGCCCGCATTATGGCTGGGGGCACAGACCTGCTGTTGGAAATCGAGCGGGGCGGACGACGCACGCCCGACGGCGACACACCTGTCCTCATCGATCTGACCCGCATCCCTGGCCTGGCCGAAATCAGCGAAAGCGGCGGGCGCATCCATCTCGGCCCAGTGGTGACCCACAACCAGTGTGCGGCCAGCCCGCTGATTGTCCAGAAGGCATTCCCCCTGGCCCGGGCCTGCTGGGAGGTGGGCGCACCCCAAATCCGCAACCGGGCGACTGTGGCCGGGAATATCATCACCGCCAGCCCGGCCAACGATTCGATTGTGCCCCTGCTGGCCCTGGACGCGACGGTGACACTGACCAGCGCGGCCCGGGGCGCGCGTACCCTACCCCTGGCCGACTTTATGACCGCTTTCCGCCGGGTGGATATGGCCGACGACGAGATACTCACCGCCATTTCCCTGCGCGCGCTGACCGAAAATGAGCGTGGCTCATTCATTAAATTGGGTCTGCGTCGTGCCCAGGCCATCAGTGTCGTCAGTGTGGCAGGCACACTCACTTTCACCGACGACTTCGAGGGAAGAATCGCAGGGGCTACGATTGCTCTCGGCGCGGTGACGCCGGTTGTCACCCGCGCCGGGGCTGCCGAAGTCTTCCTGGCCGGGAAGCCCCTGACCGACGAAACAATCGCCGAAGCTGCCCGCCTGGCCGTGAGCGCAGCCAGCCCCATCGACGACATCCGCGCCAGCGCCGAGTATCGCCGGGCAATGGTGGAAGCGCTCACAGCCCGGCTGCTGGGCCAACTGCGGGATGGCACAGAGCGGCAGGGCTGGCCGGAAAAACCGGTGACGCTGTGGGGCGGGACCGATGGCAAGTGGCCGGTGGAGGCGAATTGCGAATTGCGAATTGCGAATAACGCAACTCGCAATTCACAATTCGCAATCGTCAACGGCCACTCAATCGAACTGCCCGCTCAACGCTCCCTCCTCGACTCCCTGCGCGCCGCCGGCTATGTGGGGGTGAAGGAAGGCTGCGCCGAAGGCGAGTGTGGCGCGTGTACGGTCTTTCTGGACGGGATGGCGGTGATGGCCTGTCTGGTCCCCGCGGAACGGGCCACGGGCAGTGAAGTTGTTACGGTGGAAGGGTTGAGCGACGGCGAGAAACTGCACCCAATTCAGACGGCGTTGGCCCGCAGCGGCGGCGTCCAATGTGGCTACTGCACCCCTGGCTTTGTGATGAGCGGGGCCAAACTCCTGGAAGAGTCGCCCCATCCCAGCCGGGACGAAGCCATCCAGGCCCTGACCGGCAATCTCTGCCGTTGCACGGGCTACCGTAAAATTTTGGATGCGGTTGTGGCCCCGGGTGCGGAATAGGAACGCAGATTTCGCAGATATTCTCAACGTCCATCAATGACTCCACTGCAAAAAGGCGAGTTCCTCCCGCAGAGACGCGAAGACGCAGAGAAATTCAGGAAAGAATCCCTCTTTTCATCCGCGTTTATCCGCGTTCATCCGTGGCTCTAAAAAAGCCGGAAAGAGTTTATGGCACGGGAAAAGCTGATTCTGCTCCACGCCCCCAGCGTCTATGACTTTCGCAAGCGGGCCACCCTCTGGGGGCCTATCGGCGATCTGGTGCCCTCGTCCACTGTCTTCGAGATGTACCCCATCGGCTTTACGACGATGGCCGAGTATTTGGAGCGTTTCGGTCACCGGGTGGGGATTGTGAATTTGGCCGTGCATATGCTGCGGGATGCCGACTTCGATGTGGAAGAATGCCTGGCCGATCTCCACCCCGCCGCCTTTGGGCTGGACCTGCACTGGCTGCCCCACGCCCACGGATCCGTGGAGGTTGCCAGGATTCTCAAACGGCTGCACCCGACGATTCCGGTGATCTTTGGCGGCTTTTCGGCTTCCTACTTTCACGAGGAACTGATCCGCTATCCGCAAGTCGATTACATTTTGCGAGGCGATTCCACTGAAGAACCCCTGCGCCAACTGATCGAGGCGATTGAAGAGGGGGCAAAGGCGGTTGATCTGCGCCAGATTCCCAACCTGACCTGGAAAGATCCCAGCGGGCAACCCCAGGCCAACCCGCTCTCCTACGTGCCGGAGAATCTGGACGGGGTACTGCTCGACTACAGCTACGTTCTGTCTGCGGTGGCCCGGGACCGCAGCCTGACCAACTATCTGCCCTTTGCCCGCTGGACCCAATATCCGGTGACCGCGGCGCTGACCTGCCGGGGCTGTACCCGCAACTGTGCCATCTGCGGCGGCTCGGCCTACGCATCCCGCCACAGTTTTGGGCGCAGCCAACCAGCCTATCGCAGCCCGGAGACGGTGGCGTCGGACCTGCGCTCGATTGGCAGCTTCAGCCGGGGGCCGATTTTTGTCCTGGGCGACATCCGCCAGGCGGGGATGGAGTACGCCCGGCGTTTTCTGCGGGCTATGCAGGGCTACGAGCAGGAGGTGATGATCGAATTTTTCACGCCGGTGGACCGGGCTTTTATGGAGGAGGTGGCCGCAGCCATCCCCAATTTTGTCGTGGAGATATCCCCCGAATCCCACGACCCGGCGGTGCGTCGCTATTCGGGCAAACCCTTCTCCGACGCCGAGATCGAGACATCCATCGAAAGTATTCTGGCCGCGGGTTGCCAGCGGCTGGACCTCTTTTATATGTCCGGGATGCCGGGTCAGACGCCCCAATCGGTCCTGGAGACCATCGACTATTGCGGCCAACTGCTGCGCCGGGTGGATGGGGACGAACGGCTGAAGATGTTTATTTCGCCCCTGGCCCCTTTTCTGGACCCCGGCAGTCTGGCCTATGAGCATCCGGGCGTCTACGGCTATCACAAATTTTGCCATACGCTGGAAGATCACCGGCAGGCGCTGCTGGCCCCCAGTTGGAAATATGTGTTGAGCTACGAGACCCGCTGGATGGACCGCAGCCAACTGGTGGATGTGACCTACGAAGCCGGGCTGCGTCTCAACCGCATCAAAGCCGAATACGGCCAGGCCAGCGCCGAGCAGGCCCAACTGACCGAAGAACGCATTCAGCGAGCGATTGCGCTGATGACCCGCATCGACAGACTGGTGGAATCTACACCGCCGGCGCAGTTGGACGAGCGTCTGATGGTCCTGCGACCGGAGATCGAGGAAGTCAACAACTCGACAGTCTGCGAAAAGGCAGAGTTGGACCTGCCCACCAGCGGAATGCCCATTAAACCCCTGCGGGTGCTGGGGCTGCTGATCGAAGAGGGGTTAGAGCGGCTGGGGTTGCGGGGGTAAATAGAAATGACACAGATTCGCCCGTTGCTTCCAACCGACTGGCCCGCGGTGCGCCGCATCTACGCCGAAGGCATCGCCACGGGTAATGCTACTTTCGAGCAGACCGCCCCCGAATGGGACGAATGGGACGCGGGCAAACTGGTTCACCCCCGGCTGGTGGCGGAGGCGGACGGCGCAGTTGCGGGCTGGGCCGCACTCAGCCCCACATCCAAACGCCAGGTCTACCGGGGCGTGGCGGAGGTGAGTGTCTATGTGGCCGCGTCAGCACAGGGACAGGGCATCGGTCGGGCGCTGCTGGCCGCGCTGGTCGATCAGTCGGAAGCCGGGGGCATCTGGACATTGCAGGCGGGCATCTTCCCGGAAAATGGGGCCAGCGTCTATCTGCACGAACAGGCCGGTTTTCGCATTGTGGGCCGCCGGGAACGGATCGGCCAGATGCACGGCGTCTGGCGGGATGTGTTGTTGATGGAACGGCGCAGTAGAGTGGTTGAATAGTTGATTGGTTGGCTGGTGCAGTGAGCAGACAAGTCCAATCAACCGGTGAACCAATTCCAAGGAGCAGCAGTGAGCACACCACAACAGGACTTTACTTTTCCCGCCGCCCTGCCCCGGCGGGGCAATGGGATTGTGCGCTGGTTGGGCCGCACGGTTTTGCGGCTGGGCGGCTGGCGCTATCAGGTGGATCTGCCCGACACGACCAAATTTGTCATAGCCGGTGGGCCGCACACCTCTAATTGGGATGCGGTGTGGGCCATCGCCTTTATAATGGCCTCCGGTCTGGAGCTTCACTTTATGGCCAAGTCCGAGGCTTTCCCGGCGTGGGCGGGCTGGCTTGTGCGCGCCGTGGGCGGGATTTCGGTCAACCGTACCTCCCCGGAAGGGCTGGTGGAGGAGATGGTCAATGAGTTCCGCAGCCGGGAGAAGTTTGTGCTGATTATGGCCCCGGAGGGCACCCGCAAGAAAGTGGAACGCTGGAAGAGCGGCTTCTACCGCATTGCCCAGGCCGCGGATGTGCCGATTGTGCTGGGCTATCTGGACTATCCCAAACGGATTGTGGGTATCGGTCCCACCTTTCAGACCACCGGCGCGATGGAAGCGGATATGGCGGCTATGCGCGCCTATTTGGAAGCCAATATCACCCCGCGCCATCCGAGCCGGGTATAGGTGGATAGACGGCAGACCGCTGATCGCAACAGAGTGGATACCGGGGCGGTCCGCCGTCTGCCATCCGCGGTCTATTGACACAGTTATTCAGGGAGGAGAAGGCAATGACGACAGAGACAGAACCCACAGTGGAGGCTTGGAATCGCCTGTATACGTTGATGGCCCAGGTGAAGGAGATGGCCCCCTGGCAGTGGATGTACGAGTCGGAGGTCTTCGCCGTGCAGGACCCGGAGAGCCAGGAACTCTACTTTGTCAGTGTGATGGGCAGCCTGGGTGAACATTTTTCGATTGCCGTCTATCTGGGAGTACGGGCCTACTACCGGCTGCTGAGCTTTGCCGAACGGGTTGGCGACGGCGCCAGCGGCGAGGAACTGATGGAGATCGCCCACCTGCAAGCCTCTTTCGAGGACCGGGAGCAATTGACCAGCCAGGATCGGAACACAATCAAACAATTGGGGCTGAAATTCCGGGGCAAAATGGCCTGGCCGCTCTTTCGCAGCTACCGGGCGGGCTATGCCCCCTGGCTGCTGGAAGCCGACGAAGTGCGTATCCTCTCTCTGGCGCTGGAGCATCTGTTGGATGTGGCCCCCCGTTTTGCCGAGGGGGAGATCGATTTCCCGGAAAAGGAAGACCACCTCTTTCTTCGTGCGTTGGACAGCGACGGCAACTGGCAGGATCGCACAACACGAGTCCCACCTGCCGCGCCAGAGTCCATCGATATTGTAATTCCCAAAGAGAGCGCTGACGCCATGCGTCGTCTGCGCCGCAGCCACACTATCCTGGAAGCGGACCTTTTTCTGATGCCGGGTATGTTTGGCGAACGGGACAGCCGCCCGCAAATGGCCTATATTTTTATGGTTGTGGACAAAACCAGCGGGGTCATTCTCTCCGGCGACCCGCTGTATGTAGAGACCACTTTTGCCGATCTGCTGGCCGAAGTGCCCAAGCGTATGGTGCAGACCTGCCTGAAAATGCAGGCTATGCCCGCCGAAATTCACGCGGGCAGCGAGCGGGTAGAGTGGCTGCTCTCCTCCCTCAGTTCGATGATGGACTGTAAAATCAAGCGGGTGCGCCGCCTGCGCGCCCTGGACAACGCACGGGATGCGATGTTCCAGTTCTTTATGCGTTGATAAGTCAAGTAGGTGCGGTTAGAAACCGCACAATGACGGGGCATACCGAAAACGTGCGGTTAGAAACCGCACCTACGAATTTTGAACGTCGAGAGGTCTGAGTTTCTATGCGAGCAGTTGGCAGCAGTATCCAGCGTAGGGATGCGCTGGACAAAGTGGCGGGGCGGGCCGCCTATGCCGGTGACATTGACCTGCCGGGCCAGGCGTGGCTGGCCCTGGTCTACGCGCCCAGCCCCCACGCCCACATCACCCGCATCGACACCGCGCCAGCCCTGACCGCACCCGGTGTTATCGCCGTTCTCACTGCGGCGGATGTGCCGGTGAATGAGTACGGGCTGATTCTGCCCGACCAGCCGGTGCTGTGTGGGCCGGGCAGCACACCCCAGGCCCAGACTGTGCGCTGGGAAGCGGATCACCTGGCGGTGGTGGTGGCGGAGACGCCGCAGCAGGCAAAAGCCGGGGCCTCGCTGGTGCGGGTGGAATATACGGAACTGCCCGTCATCACCGACCCGGTGGCCGCGCTGAAAAGCGACGCGCCGGTCATCCACCCCCACCCCTTTAGCCGCTTCCCCTACGGCGAACGGGACGAATCCTCCAATCTGCTCCTGGAATATCACCTGCGCCGGGGCGACATCGCCGACGGTTTTGCCCAGGCTGATGTCGTTGTGGAAAGCACCTATCGCACCCACGCCCAGGAGCACGCCTATCTCCAGCCGGAAGCCGGGCTGGCCTTCATCCGGGAGGACGGGCGCATCGAAGTCATCGCCGGGGGGCAGTGGATGCACGAGGACCGGGCGCAGATCGCCCACGCCCTGGGCCTGGCCGCCGAGCGTATCGTCGTCCGCTATCCGGCCATCGGCGGCGCCTTTGGCGGGCGGGAAGATCTGTCCGTGCAGATCGTCCTGGCCCTGGCCGCGCAGAAGACGGGGCGTCCGGTCAAAATTGTGTGGAGCCGGGCCGAGTCGATCCGGGGTCATCACAAACGCCATCCCTTTGTGATTCACGCCAAATGGGGTGCGACGAAAGCGGGCAAAATCGTCGCCGCGCAGATGGACGTGACCAGCGACGCCGGGGCCTACGCCTATACCAGCACCAAAGTTTTGGGCAACGCCACGCTGATGTGTTTGGGGCCGTATGAGATTCCCAACGTCTTTGTGGATGCGCGCACGGTCTATACCAACAACTGTCCCAGCGGTGCCTTCCGGGGCTTTGGCGCACCCCAGGGCCACTTCGCCGCCGAAGGGCAGATGAACAAACTGGCGGTCGCTCTGGGGATAGACCCGGTGGAGTTGCGGATGCGCAACGTCCTCCACGACGGTTCGATTCTGGCGACGAATAGCCCGGTCCCCGCAGGCTGCACCGCGGAAGAAGTCTTGGCGGAGGCGGCCCGGCGGGGGGGATGGCGGAAAGAGGGGATTGGGGATTGGGGACTGGGGACTGGGCGTCCGATCCCTGATCCCCGATCCCCAATCCCTGCCGCCCGCGGCACCGGCATCGCCCTCTGCTTCAAAAATGTGGGCTTCAGCCTGGGCTTCCCGGAGGCGTGTCACGCCTGGGTGGAGCTGCACGGCACGTCTACGGTGGAGCGGGCGCGAGTGGGCTGTGTGGGCGCGGAGGTGGGACAGGGCGCGCACTCGGCCTTTGCTCAGATTGCCGCGGAAGCACTGGGGCTGGACGTGGCCGCGGTAGAAGTGGTGGCCCACGACACGGACGTAACCGGTTCCAGCGGCAGCGCCTCGGCCAGCCGCATGACATTTATGGCGGGCAACGCCATTCTGGGCGCGGCGACGCAGGCATTGGCCCAATGGCATAACGAAGAACGGCCAGCCCGGGCCGATTTCGTCTTCCATCCCCGGCCCACCACCGGCTATGACCGGGAGACGGGCGCAAGCGACCCCAACATCACCTACGGCTACTGCGCACAGGTGGCCGATGTGGAGGTGGATACGGCGACAGGCCACGTCACCGTCAAGCGGCTGATCAGCGTCAACGACGTGGGCCGGGCGGTCAACCCGGCGCAGGTGGAGGGGCAGATCGAAGGCGCGGTGGCCCAGTCTGTGGGCTGGACCCTGCTGGAAAATTTCATCCAAAAGGATGGACGCACCCTCACGCCCCATCTGAGCAACTATCTCATCCCTGGCGTGGCCGATGTGGTGGAGGAGATTGTGCCGGTGATTCTGGAAGTCCCCGACCCCCAGGGGCCGCTGGGTATCCGGGGGATGGCGGAGATGCCTTTTATCCCCACTGCGCCCGCCATCGCCGCCGCCATTCACAACGCGGTGGGCGTCTGGTATAATGAACTACCCCTCACACCGGAAAAGGTATGGCGGGGATTGGCTGGTACTCCAACTGCCCGAAGATAGAACGCAGATTTCGCAGAAACCACAGATTGACGCAGATTTTGATCCGCGCTCATCCGTCCTTTCCGCGTCATCCGCGTTCTATCTTCAGTGCAGATACACTCAGGAATAAACCCGTATGTTCAGTATGACCGATGTGATGATCGATGCTCTCTGGATTCTGGCCCTGGCCGGGGTCTTTGCCACCTTTAGCTACACCGACTGGCTGCGCTCAGAGCAGAAGGGGCGCTGGCGGGCGCAGTGGGGGCTGCCCCGTTTTCTCGTGCCACTCAATCTGAGCCTGACCGCTTTCTGTGTCGGCGTCGCTCTGAGCGGGGCCACAGCCTACACCCCCGACCCCTGGTGGCAGACGGTCATTTGGGCGGTGCTGGCCCTTCTCTTTGGCTTCCAGACTTTCACCGCCTGGCGCTTTGCCGCGGAAAGGGGCTGGGAGACACCGATTGAGGAGAAGCCACAAGCCGCCGGGGATGAAAAGCGGGACGCAGATGCCGCTGAAACTGCTGATTTGCGCAGATAAAATCCGTGTGAATCCGTTCCGTCCGTGCAAATCCGTGTCCTTCTTTCCGCGTGAGGAGTCAAATGGCAACGCAAAATCGAGGTGAGGACAACCGCATCGGCGGCTTTACCTGGGCTGGCGCTTTTGTGCTGGGCGGGCTGGGGCTGCTGCTCTACAATCTCGGCGCGTTTGACGCGGCCAAGCCCTGGCTCCAATACATTCTGGCCGGGTTGCTGGGGCTGGGCGCGATTGGCTTTTTTGCCAGCTACTTCTCCCGCATGGAAAACTGGTGGCGGCTCATCCCCGCCTGGACACTCTTGACTCTGGCCGGGATGATCTATCTGACGACGATACAGTCGCTGGACCAGCGCATTACCGCCGGGCTGCTCTTTGTGGGGCAGGCGTTGGCCTTCGCCCACATCTACCTGCTGGACCGGGATGAGCGCTGGTGGGCGGTGATCCCCGGCGGCTTTATGCTGGTGCTGGGCGGGGTGATCGCCCTGAGCAGCCGCACGGAAAACCCGGACACATTAGGCACGATACTTTTCATCGGGCTGGGCGGCGTCTTTATTCTGCTCTATCTGCTGGGACGGCGCACCCGGCTCTGGTGGGCGCTGATTCCCGGTGTGGTGCTGGTCGTCTTTGGCCTCTTTCTCTTTTCCGTGGAGCGCAGCCAGGAGAACGTCTTTCTGCGCTGGTGGCCCCTGCTGCTCCTGCTCTTTGGCCTCTTTCTGGGCTGGCGGGCTGTCACCCGCAAACCGGGGGGCGAGAAGCTGAGCATCAACAGCGCATCCAATCTTTCCCGCCAGGGCACAGCCAAACCGGGCGTGACCTCCGCAGCCCAGCCACCCCGTCTGGGCGAATACAAAGGCCCCGCGCCCGGCGCCACAGTGGAGGTTCTGACAGACCCGGATGACTAAACACGACTACAGCCTTGTGCCCGCCAAAGTGGAGCAGGCAATTGATCTGATGGACAAGCTGGGCATCGATGCCTGGCTCACCTTTGCCCAGAAGACCGGCGACAGCGGCGGCGACTACATCTACCCTTATATTTACGGGCTGCGCGACCTGGCCCGGGGGTTGCTGCTGCTCACCCGTCAGGGGGAGCGCATCGCGATTGTCCACGGCCTGGACGCGGCCCTGCCACCCTCCACCGGTGTCTGGAACGAAGTGGTGGTCCACAACGGCGGGGATATGGGCAGGCGTCTGGTGGAGGCGTTGACCCGGCTGCAACCCAAGACGCTGGCGATCAACTACGCCCGGCGCAACCCAAAGGCGGACGGGCTGACCCACGGCAACTATCTCTGGCTGACCGACGCCCTGGCCGATACACCTTTTCTGGAACGGCTGGTGAGCGGGGAGGCATTAGTCACACAGTTGCGCGGGCGCAAGCTGCCGGGGGAGGTAGCGCTGATCCGGGCTGCGGTCGCCGCCACAGAGGAGATATTTGCCGCGGTCAACGGTTTTCTGCGTCCGGGACTGACAGGACGGGCCATCTACGATTTTATTCTGGCCGAAGTGGATCGCCGGGGCTGGGAGACCTCCTGGAGCCGGGATCACTGCCCGATTGTGACGGTCGGACCGGTGGCGCCCATAGGCCACACCGCGCCGGGGGCAGTGCCCTTGCAGCCGGGCTGGCTGCTACAGATCGATTTCGGCGTGAAGCTGAACGGCTATTGCGCCGACTTTCAGCGGATGTGGTATCTGCTGGACGAGGGCGAAAGCGAACCGCCGCCGGAAGTCCAACGGCTCTTTGTCACTGTACGCCGGGGGGTGGATACGATTGTCGAGCATCTGCGGCCCAGTGTTCCCACCTGGCAGCCAGCCGCCGCGGCCAGGGAAGTGCTGACCGGCGCGGGCTATCCGCCCTTTCTCTACGGCGTGGGCCATCAGTTGGGCCGGGCCACCCACGACGGCGGGCCGGGTCTGGCCTTGCGGGGCGAGGGCGATCCGGAATTTTTCATCGAAGCGGGCAATGTCTTTACCGCCGAAGGGTTGGAGACATTCATCGAAGGCCGGGGTTGGATTAGCCTGGAGGAGAATGTACTGGTCACACCCGACGGGCCGGAACTCTTGACAACCCGGCAGACGGAACTGTGGTTGGTTGGGTAGGTTTCACTTTTCAGGAAAGAAGAATTGCGATGTCCGAATTGACTGTCACGCTTGTCCAGATGGATTGCGCGCTGGCCCAGACCGCCCACAATTTTGAGCGGGCCGCTGGCTTTGTGGCCGAGGCCGCGCGCCGGGGCAGCCATCTGGTGGTGCTGCCCGAACTGTGGAACACCGCCTATGACCTGGAAAACGCGGCAACCCACGCCGCGCCCCTGGCCCAGAACGCGGACGAATCCGGCGCGTTCGGCGACTTTGCCCGAATGGCGCGCGAGAATCGGGTCTGGCTGGCCGGTTCTCTGCTGGAAAGCCGCAACGGACGCTTCTACAATACGACTGCCCTCTATTCTCCCGCGGGCACGCTCCAGGCCGACTACAGCAAAATCCATCTGGTGCCGATGCTGGATGAGCATCTTTTTTTGGCAGGTGGAGAGAAACGCACCCTGGCCGAGACCCCCTGGGGCAAGGCCGGGCTGGCTATCTGCTACGACCTGCGCTTCCCAGAGCTTTTCCGCCGCTATGCCCTGGACGGGGCCCGGCTGATGATTCTGCCCGCGGAGTGGCCTGCTGTGCGCAAAAGCCACTGGCGCACACTGCTGCGGGCCCGGGCCATCGAAAATCAGTGCTATGTGCTGGCCTGCAATCGGGTGGGGAGCAGTAAAGAGGTGGAGTTTGGCGGTGGGTCCGCGGTCATCGACCCCTGGGGCGAGGCGCTGGTGGAGGGGGGTGTGGCCGAGACGCTGCTGACTGTCAGCTTCGACCCGGCCTTTGTGGATACGGTGCGCCAGCGCATCCCCATTTTTGCCGACCGCCGCGAGGAATTCTACAAATGAACTGAGCTGCAAAGGTGTGAAAAAGACCTCTTGCATCTATCTGTGTCTTTGCTTGCTTGGCACCAACTATCGGTAATCGATTTGATACATCATTAGCAAGTCGCAGAAAACATAAGCCCTATGATTGATTCGTGGGTGTCACTCATTGCAATTCCATTTCTATTGCTTATTACCGGCTTATTTGTTGAGTATTGGATCATTCAACCTTGGCGAAACTCAAGGGTGAATATACCAACGCCAAGTCAAGTTGGTGAAGAATGGTCTGATGCTATGCACGCAGTTGTCAAGCAATTCAAAGCGCAACAGACTAGCTTCACCTGGAAAGGAGGGCAACATCGGTTGGTCATTGAAGGTTGGGAAATCAGAAAAAATGCTGCAAAAATTACACTTGGAGTTACCCGGCAGAAACCCATTGTAGACTATTCATCAAAGGGCGGATTTTCTTCATTTAGTACCGATACTGTGCCGGAGCGGATTGCATCATTTGAATTGGGTGTGTTCAAAATGAGTTGGAGACCTGGAGATACCCGGATAAACTGAAGGCAAGTTTGCAGCAAGCCAACCAATCTGTCTGGAGGAAAACCTATGTCATCCAATTCAAGCACAATTGTACAAGAAATTCGTCAAGAGTTCGAGTCGATATTGAACTATGTGGGAAATGCTCATGACGAGATTGCAGATGGTGTAGAACGTCAATTATTCAAACGATTGCTGGGAATGGGCCAGCAGTTGATGCAGTTGTTTTTTGTCATACGTGGGGCGGAATCATCTCGCACGAGTGCAGGGGACGCAAACGGGAACGAATTGCCCCACTATGGAGAGAGAAAACGGGACTATTTCTCCATATTTGGCAAGGTATCGTGTGAACGTCCATACTTTTACCAGACTGGGATAGGTGGTACGACGCCATTGGATGCAGAATTGAGCCTGGGTACAGATTGTTACTCGGATTTGATGCGAGAGATGCTTGAGTATGTGGGAGTTGATGTACCATACGAGAAAGCTCAAGGTCTGTTTACCCACATACTCGGACAATCTGTCTCCAAAAATGCGATTCAGAGCATGGTGGCAGAAGATTCCCAGGATGTAGAGGCCTACTACGAACAGAAAGCACCCCCTAAGTCAGAGGAAGAAGGCCAGATTCTGACGGTACAGGTTGACGGCAAGGGTGTGCCGATGGTACGTGAAACACTAGCCCCTGCCAAAGTACGCTTGGGCAAAGGTGACAAACGCACAAAGAAGAAGGAATCCATCGTTACCGCAATTTACACTATCGAATCGAATCCGCGTAGCCCGAAAGATGTGGTCGCCAGCATCTTTCACAAAGACGAGCAGTTGGCAAACCGGAAGGAAAAAGGCGCTCCCGCTCAACCCCAGAACAAACAAGTGTGGGCTACTTTGGCAGGAAAGGATACAGCTTTAGAGCGCTTGGTCAAGCAGGTTACGCTACGCAATGGAAGCCATATTCAGCATCGGTTGGCTTTGACAGACGGGGCCGAAGCGCTACAGACCCGTGTCCTGGCCTATTTGCCTGACTTCACTTTGATTCTGGATTTCATCCATGCCAACGAATATCTGTGGAAGGCAGGCAATTGTCTGTTCTCGGAAAAAGACCCCAAAAGGCTGGTGTGGGTTGAGGAGCGAACCCTACAAATTCTTTCAGGCCAGACAGAACAACTTATTCTTGAACTGCGCACCCTGGCTCAAGCACCCGACACCAACAAAACACAACAAGAACAACTTGACAATACTGCCAACTACTTTGCCCGCAATCTTGCCTATATGGATTACTCTCTCTATCTGGCAAACGGCTGGCCCATCGCCTCGGGTGTGATTGAAGGTGCCTGTCGCCATGTCGTCAAAGACCGTTTTGAACTTTCAGGTATGCGTTGGACTCAAGCCGGGGCCGAATCCCTTCTTCATCTACGCAGTGTCGCCATTAACGGCGATTGGGATGCCTATCATCAGTTCCGTCAACGTCAACGACATCAACGTCTCTATCACCTACCTTTTCCCCAGAAACCTATTTCCGAGGACCTTGCTTTGACATCCTTTTCTGCCCAGCCCGTCAATCTGTTTTGCTTTAGTTCTGCCCAGTCTTCACCTGATGCTCTCGCTGCTTGATTCTGCTCTAACTCATTTTGAACACACCCATTTGAATTGATTGTCAATAAAGAAGGCCAAATAAGAAGATTGCGGACTCTGTCCTTCGGTTTAGAATCAGCACCGAGTACACAAAGAAATATTTCCTTAGCAGAAAAACCTATTGCTGGAATTGACGAAACAGAAGGAGGAATAATTCTAAGTGTTGAATTCAAGATTGAGAACACAGGTAATAGAAACAATTCAATTTCGGCTTATTTGATCTATTACACTGCAAACGTTATAGACGATAAAAATAAGATAAACGGACCATACACTTCAGACCCAACCATTTATGAAATTCTTCCTGGCATCACGAACTGTATTCTTTCCATTGTAATTGGCTATCCAAATTCACCAATTCTAGACGAACCTTACCCCGTTAGTATAAGATACGAGGTTATGCAATAAACTACTTTGTAGTTATTCTTCTGTCGGGTCGCGCACGACGATACTGTCGCCTCCATACCGTCGATGATGGCAAGGGTGACGATGGACACGCCCAGATGTTCTAGCCGCTGGTAGCCTGACTCAAAGGATGTTTCCACCAGACAGCCAATGTCGCAGAGGATACCCCTAGACTGGTAATGATTCTGTCCGCTATATGGCGGCGTACACTGCTGTGGGCACCGCCAGCGCATCCCCATCTTTGCCGACCGCCGCGAGGAATTATACCGGTAGGCAGCCGCATTGGCCGGAAAATAACGCATCTTCTGCCTAATCGGCAGCGCAATGGCGCGCAGACCTGCCATCAATGGACAAAAGCCCCTCTTCAGCGGTACAATAGACGCGATACCCAATGCGTGTATGTGGACCTGTGGGTGATCCACTGTGTAATGAGCTTGTATGGATCAAAGACTGGAAGAGACTCTTCTGCCCAGCCAGCCCGACAGAGAGCAGCAGCTTTTGCTGTTGGAAACGGAAATCCGCTCCTGCACGGCCTGCCGGCTGTGCGAAACCCGTACCCACGCGGTGCCGGGGGAGGGCCACCAGCACCCGCGGATTGTCTTTGTGGGCGAAGGGCCAGGGGCCGAGGAGGATCGGCTGGGGCGGCCCTTTGTGGGGCGCAGTGGGCGCTTTCTGGATGGAATGATCGAGAGCATTGGCCTGCACCGCGGGGATCTCTTTATTACAAATGTCGTCAAATGCCGACCGCCCGAAAACCGGGACCCCCGACCCGATGAGATTGCCGCCTGCCGGGGTTTTCTGGAAAGACAGATAGAACTCCTCGCTCCTCAGGTGGTGGGCACACTGGGGCGGTTTAGTATGGCGCGCTGGTTTCCGGGGGAACGCATCACCCGGATTCACGGCCAGGTAAGAGAGATCGGCCCAGGGCAGGTGGCGATGGCGATGTACCATCCAGCCGCTGCCCTGCGCAATCCCCTCTGGCGGGAAGCCTTTGCGGCGGATATGCAGAAGTTACCGGGTCTGTTGGCCCAAAAATGATCAGCACGTCGGGCGGGTGACGTCGCCCGGCGTTCTTATAGTGTAAATTTTTCTTTTCAAGAAGGAGCAACTGAATGAATAACGAAGCAGCGCTGGTCCTGGATGACCAGCCCACGAACGACGCGCACGCCGCGGATACCCCCGCGCAACTGCGTATGATCCCCCTGGGCGGCCTGGGGGAGATTGGCAAAAATATGATGGTTTTGGAATCCGGCGAGAACATCCTGATTGTGGACGCCGGATTGATGTTCCCGGACAGCGATATGCACGGGGTGGATGTGGTCATCCCTGACATCGAATATCTGCTGGCACGCAAGGGGTGGATTCGGGGCATTGTCCTGACCCACGGCCACGAGGATCACATCGGCGCCCTGCCCTATCTGATCGAAGAGGGGATCGACGCGCCCATCTACGCCACAGCCCTGACCCGGGGTCTGCTGGAAGGCAAGCTGAGCGAGCAAAATCTGCTTGGCAAAGTGCGGCTGAATACCGTTACCGAAAAAGATGTGATCGATCTGGCCCCCTTCAAAATCGAATTTTTCCACACCTGCCACAGCTTTCCAGACAGTGTGGGCGTCTCGATTCTGACACCCGCTGGCCGGGTGATTATGACCAGTGACTACAAATTTGACCCAACCCCAGTGGATGGCAAGCCCACGGAGACCGACAAACTCAAGCGCTGGGGAGATGAGGGCGTGCTGCTGCTGCTGGCCGACAGCACAAATGTAGAGAGCCTGGGCACAACCCCCAGCGAGCGCACAGTGGAAGCCGGGCTGGATGAGGTCTTTTCCAAAGCGCCGGGCCGGGTGATTCTGGCGACCTTTGCCAGCAATGTGAGCCGGGTGCAGCAGATCATTAATGTTTCCCGCCGCCACCAGCGCCAGGTGGGTACAGTGGGCCGCTCGATGATCAATAATGTGAAAATTTCTATGAAGCTGGGCTATCTGGACGTGAAGCCCGATGAACTGCTTTCGGCCAGAGAGATGGAAGAGCTGCCCGCCAGCCACGTGACGATTGTAGCCACAGGCAGCCAGGGCGAACCGACCAGCGCGATGGTGCGGATGAGTATGGGCGACCACCGCCAGTTGACCCTGCGCAAGGGCGATACGGTTGTGCTGAGCGCGGTGCCCATCCCCGGCAATGAGGAGCTATTCAACCGCACGGTTGACAATCTCTACCGCCAGGGTGCCAAAGTAGTCTATCACGAACTGGCCGACTCGGTTCACGTCAGCGGCCACGGGGGGCGGGCCGACTACCAGCATATGCTGGAACTGGTGCGTCCCCGCTACTTTGTGCCGGTCCACGGCGAATACCGCCATCTGGTCCTGCACGGGGAGCTGGCTGTGGAGACCGGCGTGCCCGAAGCAAATGTCTTTGTCATCGAAGACGGCCAGGTGCTGGAATTTGGCCGCTTTGACAGCGAAAGCGATGTGACCCAGGCCCGGATGGGCGAGCACGTCAACGCGGCCCACGTCTTTGTAGACGGGCTGGGTGTGGGAGACATCGGCACTGTCGTCCTGCGCGATCGGGGACACCTGGGCAGCGACGGTTTTATGGTCTGCATTGTAGCGCTGGATGAATTCGACGGCTCGATTCTCTATGGGCCGGAGATTATCACCCGGGGCTTTGTCTATGTGCGGGACAACGAAGGGCTGCTCAAACGGGCCGCCGATACTGTGCGCAACGAAATCAAGCCCAACACGCCGTCGTCCGTCCTCTCGCGCAAGATCCGCAACGAACTTTCCGCCTTCTGTCACCGGGAGATGGGCCGGAGGCCGATGATTCTGCCGGTGGTGATTGAGGTGTAGTATTATAGAAGGCAAGAGTGCGGTGGTGTCGTTCGAGACGATGAGGTAAGTACAAAATCGCAACAGGTAGAAAGTTTCTGGCAAAGTAAAAGGCAGGGTAATTATTACCCTGCCTTTTACTTTGCCAGAGGAACAATATCTACATCAGAATCAACTTAGACAGCTTTCCGAGCATTTTCTTTCGAATGTCAGGGGTTATTTACTCCAGCGAAGCTCCGCCTCAAACCGACAAGTGGTAGAATAGCGTATCGGGAGAAGTCGAGTAGCTGGAGGTGAAAAATGCTCATGGTCAAAGATGTACTCGAAGATAAAGTA
>JAANMY010001327.1_pt1 | contig 28760 bp, 22 predicted proteins | sample 7279691 | NCBI WGS metagenome assembly JAANMY01 (sample SAMN14094543, study PRJNA606508) | bioreactor metagenome | isolation source: A lab-scale SPAN reactor treating ammonium-rich wastewater day 388 | place: Ireland: Galway | collected 2018-02-07
TGGGGGATTTCGTGGCACTGTCGCCTGAGGGAGCTGAATATCTGGTCAAGCGCGGCATCCGCCTGGTTGGAATCGATTATCTCTCCATCGAGCCTCGTGGCCTGAAAGGCCACCCGGTTCACCATATCCTGCTGGGGAATGGGATCATTGTGGTCGAAGGATTGAATCTTTCAGGATTGAACCCGGGGGAAGTGGACCTGATCTGTTTGCCATTGAAGATCCGGGGAGGTGACGGATCCCCTTGCCGTGCGATTGCCAGGCTGAATTGAGGAGCGGTGAAGACCCATGCCAGAAAATACCATCAGGATCAAAGGGCACAACCCTTACCAGGAGCAGGTCCAGGGCAAGGCCAATGAACCAATCACGGTAGCAGCCCTGCTGGACCGGGCGCGTTCATTGCCGGGAGTCCCGCGGCGTCCAGTTTCACTGGGTGACATTTATGACCGCCTGGAAAACAACTCTCCCCGTGTCGCCATCATCTGTGGCTCATCGGATCACCCGGCGCATATCATGGATGAGGAGGTCAAGCTGCGCTTTGCCGCATCGATCTGGGGACAGGGTGGGGTTCCATTCTCATTTGGTGTTCCGGTGCTGTGTGATGGAACCGCCCAGAGCAATATCGGCATGTCCTACTCTTTGAATTCAAGAAACCTGTTGTCGGATATTGTCGTTAACCAGATGGAGGCGCATTCGTATCACAGCGCTGTGGTGCTGTCGGGCTGCGACAAATCACCATTCGGGATTCTGAATGGCCTGGCCAATCTGGATGCTGTCCGGCAGCAGCGCGGAGATCATCCGCTTCATGCCACATTTGTTCCGTCCCATGTGCTGCGGGGGGGCACACTTCCATCAGGGCTGCGCAAGGAGCTCGAAACCCTGGCGGCCACCGCGCGGATGCAGCGGCATGAGCACCTGGCACAGGACCTTGATGAAACACTTCAGTACATTCTTCAATGCAGCACCAACCAGGCATATCAGGGAATCCTCAAACGCGCAGTCCAGCTGAACCTGCTCACCAAAACTGACCACAAGCGGATCGAAAAAGAGCTGGCAATCAATACCTGCGATTCCAAGGGTGGCATCTGTGCTTTTTACGGAACTGGAAACACCTCACGCCTGGTGGTGTCGGCTCTGGGCCTGACTCATCCGGCGACAGAATTGCTGGTCGAGCCTCCAGACCAGAACCAGGTGGAAACAGTCACCCGTGCCCTGTTTTCGATTCTGATGAAACCTGATTTTTCCGTTTCGAACATCGTTTCGAAAAACATCGAAAATGCCATCCGGCTCCATTCCTGCACGGGCGGATCGACAAACCTGATGATGCACCTGGTGGCCTGCATGCTGTATTCGGTCTATCGGTTCGATCTGTGGGATTACCAGCGGATCCGGAATACCCAGCCGATTCCAGACCTTTTTGATTATTCATTGACAGCCGGGAGGGACATGTTTGCTCTTGCGCAACAATGCTGCTCCGGCCAGAGCTATGGGACAGAGTCGATCATCAAATCTCTGGCTGACAATGGCCTGCCGATGAACCTCAGCTCACCGACAGTGACCGGAACCACCTGGAAGGACCGCATGGCAGCGCGCAAGGAGAGCGAATTGAGGAAGATTCCTGATAATCCGATTATCCTGAACACTCCGAGGCGGTCCATATCCGGAATCGATGTGTTGCGGGGGAATTTCTTCGAGTCAGCCATCCTCAAGGTGAGCGGCTTCAGTGATCAGCAGATCCGCGAGTTTGACGAAAAGGTATTCTATGTGCTGTATTTCGAAAACGAGGATGAGGCCACGGCGGGATTGACCGATGCCCATCTGGTGGATTCCCTCCGCCATCAGAAGTCCCTGTCAAAAGAAGCCCTGCTGGCGATGATCGAGGCGAACCGTGAAGACAGTGACCCGACACTGGCCGAGGCAAACCTGATGAACCGTTCGAACCTGTTCAGCATGATGATTGACAGGCGCCTGTTCAAGGTGGCGGTGGTCATCAGCGGCCAGGGTCCGGAGGCTTATGGGATGCCGGAGATGTTCACCCCGATGCACCATATCAACAACAACAGCCAGCTGAGGAAGCTGGCGATTCTTCTGTCGGATGGGAGATTTTCCGGTGTGACTTATGGGGCAGCCATCGGGCACATGACACCCGAGGCTTATAAGGGCGGGCACCTGCTGTTTTTGAAAACCGGCGACATGCTGCGGCTGCAGCTCAGTGTCAAGCGGGTCGAGCTGCTCGATCCGGTCCGGGTTCGAACAGGAAAGCTGGAGCCGTATTGCCGTTCTCTGGATCGTGAACGCTATGTGCTCGGGGCGCAGAGGATGCAACGGATGGAAAAGAGAAGAGAAAACCTTTCTCCAACCAATCGGATGGAGGCTGTGACCGATGCTTCGCAAGGGGTGGTTCCGGAGAGGATCGCGAAACAAGCCACACGGAAACATGCTTCCCGAACAACATCCTACCGAATCCGAAACACACGCCGCCCATCTGGACCTGAGAAACGGGTTGCATAAGAATCTTTCTGCACCCATGCCACTGAGGGCCAGGCCTGGGCAGGATCTGCAATCTGGATGAAAGGTCCATTGAATCGCTGGGATTAAATATGCCAATGCCCCGGGTTCTTTCCTGCATTGCCCCTGCCAGTCAACCCTCCCGCCTGCGGGGAATGACCGCCATCGAGGTTCTGGCAGCCCTGCTTGTGATATCCACCTTATCGCTCTTTGTCCTGCAGGTGTTTCACCACTCGCGCAGGGTCCAGCTGGAAATCCATCAGATGGACACCGCTCTCCAGATCAGCAGGGATGTTCTGGAGATGCTTCGTGTGGAGAAAGACTGGCGCCGTGTGGATGAAAACCTGGGGGAAATCAAAAAATACGAAACTGCGTTCACTGTTCAGCTGATGCCACAGGATGCCCCGGTGGAAGGCCTGGTCGGCCTTGAGCTGACCATCAGCTGGGTGGGGCCGCATGGGGTGGAGCAGCTGGTTTTCAATACCACTGCACTGGATTATGAGGTGGACGGATGAGGGGGAATCGGGCTTTTTCGGTGCTGGAGATGGTGGTGATTCTCCTGTCAGCCACCCTTGTCGGAAGCATGGCCCTGCACCTCATGGCCACAAGTGTCAGAAGTGTCAATCAGCAGATGAGTGTGGCTTCGAGAATCGACCGGCTGCGGCTGCTGCAGACAGTTTTGGAGCGTGACCTCGATTCCCGTTATCCGGAAAGCGAAGCATCCACAGTCCGGATTGCTTCAGCCACATCAATAACATCCCCTCAAGTTCTATTCAGCGCACAGGTTCTGATTCAGGAAACTTCTCCCCAGGTGGATCTCGAGCAGGTTGAATACCGGTTCGACCAGGAAGATCCATCCGAGTCCAGGGTATCTCTCTTTCGCACATTAAAAACTGTTTCCCAGACTCCTTCCGAGGCATCGAAGATTCTCTTCCGGTTAGAGGAGACAGAAAGCCTGGCCTGGTCCGCCTCACCTGAAGTGAGGCATTCATCGGCAGCCTGGACACGGCTCCATTTGAATTTTGAAGACAGCCGTTACAAGGATTTCCCGGTCATGCGCGAAATGCTTATCCGGGGCCGGGTGGAATAGAAGACATGCGTGTGCAACCAGAGAGGAGATTGACAGGAACCAGCCAGAATGGCTATGCGCTGGTCATGGCGCTCGGTGTTCTGACAGTTGTCACATTTCTCCTTTCGATTCTTGAGATGACACTCGATTCGAGCCTGGAAAGCAGCCGATTGACAGCCGCACGGCTGCAGGCTGAATGGGCCTGTCATGGGGCAGTGCTTCAGGCGGCCTGGGATCCGCCTGACAGCCTGGTGCGTTATGACTATTTCGGCACACGAGTTCAGGTGACACCCAGGGATCCGCCTCTGGAAGTCCTTGGGACGATCCTGGATGCTTCCGCGGAACCGGTTATCTCCAGCGCCTCCCCGACGGCGCCGATCCGGATGTACTGTGCTGTGGCTGCCACACCGGCACTCGGATCGACTGCAGAAGCCACCTGGTATTATGTCATTCAGGAAAGCAGGCCACCGGTCATCTGGGCTTCATGGCCTGGCCTGGAAAGAAGCGAACCCTACAAATAAGGATGAGCCACCATGTTATTTTCCCCCAGTAAGAAGAGCCTGAAAGAAATCTTTTCATCGGGATTGTCGATTTCGACCATGCGGGAGCTGATGACACTGGATTTGACACGCCCATTCACCAGCGAAAGAGATCGTGAGATAGAAAATCTGAGCCTTGAATTCCTCCTCGAACAGGGCAAATACACCGAAGATCTGCTGGTTGAAAAAGGGCTGGTCAGCCATGAGGAATGGGAGCACCTGCTGGCTGAGATGGCGGAAACCCAGACTCCGCTCGCAACACTGCTGGTGAATCATCGCATCGTCCCGCCCGAGGCATTAACCGAACTGGCTGAAGAACTGCGGCGTGAGATCGAGGGGCGGACGGACATCGGCCCATCGGTACGGAAGTTTCTGGTTAAGGATAACATACTGACTCCTGAGCAGGTTGAAGAGGCGAACCGGATCGCTCACCAGAAGGGGCTGCGAGTCTCCCAGATTGTCCTCGAAATGGAGCTGGTCACATTCGATGTCATGGCCGATCTTTTCAAACGCCATCTCAACATCGAGTCGGTGAACCTGGCCGGCATTTCCATCGAGATTCAGGTGGTGCATCTGGTCCCGGACAACCTCATGCAGACTCATTTCCTGCTTCCTTTCAGACGAAAAGGCAAGAAGCTCCATCTGGCGATGAGTGACCCCCGGAACAGCGCCGTTATCAAGAAGATTGAAATGATGACACGCCTTGAGGTCGTTCCGTATTTTGCCGATCGGCGCGAAATCATGAAGCGCCTGGACGAGTACATTGTTCTGCCGGTGTCCGGCTCTGACAGAGTCAAGGCGCTGCAGGCGGATGAAGCCTCTTTTCGAGAGCTGCTGGAAAGCGATTCAGCGGTTAAAATGGTCAACCGGATCATCGAGGGCGCAATCAATACACATGCCACCGATGTTCATATCGAACCGAGCGAGAAAGGGCTTCGCATCCGTTACCGGATCGATGGAATGCTGTATGACATCATGACCATCCCGAGGGATATGGGCATCCCCACCGTGTCGCGGGTCAAGGTGCTGGCTGGCATGGATTTGACAGAAAGGCGCCGCGCCCAGGATGGCCATATTGGATTTGATTACGAAAATCACCGTGTGAACTTGAGGGCAGCGACCCTTCCCACCCATCTGGGAGAGAAGATTGTATTGCGCATTCATGATGAAAAGGCGGTGCTTCGGGGCCTGGGTTTCCTTGGCTTCAACGATGGAGACCTGGTTCGGTTCAAACAGCTGATTCATCATCCGCATGGAATGATTCTTGTGACCGGGCCGATCGGCTCGGGAAAAACCACAACTCTCTACACAGCAGTTTCGGAAATCAATCATCACACAAGGAATATCGTGACTCTGGAGGATCCGATCGAATACCAGCTGCCGGGAATCAATCAGGTTCAGGTCGATCCGAAGATTGGAATCACCTTTGCATCGGGGTTGCGTTCAATCCTGCGCCAGGATGCCAACATCCTTCTGGTGGGAGAAATCCGGGATCCTGAAACTGCGGCAACAGCAGTCCGCGCGGCAAACACGGGCCACCTGCTGCTCAGTTCGATGCATACCAATAATGCTGTCAGCGCGGTCACTGCGCTTCAGCATCTGGGGGTGCCGCGATTTCAGATCGCCACATCGCTGGTGTGTGTCGTCGCCCAGAGGCTGGTGAGAGTTCTCTGCACCGAATGCAGGCGGCAGGCTGAGCCTCGTCCTCTGGCGAAAAGAATTCTTGGGCTGCAGCCAGGTGAGAAGATCTGGGAGGCAGTTGGCTGTGCGGCCTGCTTCGGGACCGGTTACCATGGGCGAACCGGCCTGTTCGAGCTGTTCCGGGTCAGTGAAAGGGTCGAGGATGCCCTGATCAATGGCGAAGATGAAAAACAGATCTCCCGCCTGGCTGCCGAAGAAGGCATGGTGCGCCTCTCCGAATCCGGAAGGCGGAAGGTCCTCGATGGTGTGACGAGCTACGACGAACTGTCGAGGATTGTAGTCCTCGACGAAAACTGAATCCTCTGCGAGAAGTGAGTCAATGGAATGGATTTTATGAATGGCTGGTATGTATTTCTGATTGTTTCGGTTCTGGCCAGCTGCATCCCTGTCGGGCTGTATTTCTGGGGAAGAAGCCATGTGTCAAAAACCCAGATCGCCATGTTCTGCCGCCAGATGTCGATCATGCTGGATGCGGGGATTCCTCTCCTGCGTGTCTTTGAAATCCTGTCGCAGAGGATTTCTCATCCTAAATTCAGGAAGATCATCGCCGAAATTCTGGAGAGTGTGGAAAATGGAAATACAGTAGCGGCAGCCATGGCAAACCATTCGGGCATCTTTGACGAGCTCATGGTGGGAATTGTGAAAGTCGGCGAAACCGGGGGTGTTCTGGATGAATCGATGCGCCGCCTGTCGATCTATCTCGAGAAGTCCATAAGGCTCAGGCGCAAAGTGATTTCGGCATCGGTCTACCCGCTGCTGACAGTATTTGTGCTGCTGGTTGTGCTGGTAGTCCTGGTGGTGTTTGTATTCCCGAACATACTCGAGCCGCTCAAAGCGAACCCGAGAATCATCCTTCCCCCATTGACCCTCGCTGTGGATGCCATCGGAGAATTCGCCCTGAGGCACTGGCATCGGCTCCTCTTTGGAGGAATCCTGCTGATCGCCTCTCTGCTGCTGTTCAGAAAAACCAGGCCTGGAAAAGTTATCGAAGATTTCCTGAAGTTAAAAACGCCGCTTCTGGGGACCTACCTCGGGGCACGGATCATCACAGCCCGTGTGGCGGCGATGTTTTCGACACTGGTTCATTGCGGAATACCAATCATTCCGGCCCTGCGCATCGTTTCTCAAACTCAGCCGAATTATTTCATTTCAGCCTCCTTTCGAGATACAGCCAAGGTGGTTGAGGAAGGTGGGAATCTGGTCAAACCCCTGGAGGATTGCGGGCTGTATCCCCAGATGATGATCGACATGCTGGCGATCGGCGAAGAATCCGGGACCCTGGACACTGTGCTCGACAAGATCGCCCAGGCCTTCACCGAGGAGGTCGATTCGGCCATCGAAATCTTCACCCAGCTTCAGGAGGCTTTCATGATTTTAACTATCGGCGGAGTGGTGTTGGTTGTGGCGCTGGCCGCTTACCTTCCCTACTTCCAGCTCTGGCAGATTTCTAACTGAACCATAATCCGAAAAGGAAAGAGAAATGAGTGCAGAAATTAAAAAAGTGGGATTCGTTGGCCTGGGGATCATGGGATTGCCCATGGCCAGGAATCTGATAAAGGCTGGCTTTGAGGTCAAGGCGTATAACCGCACTTCATCAAAAGCCGATCAGCTGGCTGCTGAAGGCGCCTTGCGCGCAGAAACACCCGGAGCAGCAGCGGAAGAGGTCGATGCGGTTATCACCATGGTGACAGACACATCGGATGTGGAAGATGTCATCCTGGGCAAAGAGGGAATTATTCACAGAGCTGAATCCGGGGCAGTCGTGATCGACATGAGCACCATATCTCCCAAAGCCACACGGAAGATGTCGAAGGCTCTGGCGGAACGCGGGATCGGGATGCTGGATGCGCCGGTCAGCGGAGGGGATGTCGGGGCACAAAAAGGAACTCTGACCATCATGGTGGGAGGCAGAGAGCAAGACTACACACGGGCGCTGCCAGTTTTCGAAGCCATGGGAAAAACGATCACTCATGTGGGGCCATCAGGAGCCGGGCAGTGCACAAAACTCTGCAATCAGGTCCTGGTGGCGATTCATCTGGTGGCAGTTTCAGAAAGCCTGCTGCTGGCCAAAGCCTCGGGGCTGGACCTGCATAAGACTCTCCAGGTGCTGACCGGGGGCGCGGCCAACTCCTGGTCCCTGCAGAATCTCGGCCCCAGGATAGTCGATGGAGACCATAACCCGGGATTCATGGTGCGCCTGCTGCTCAAGGATCTTCGCCTGGTGATGGAAGCCGCTGCAGATGGAGATCTCCCGCTGATCGGCGCTTCGATGGCCCAGCAGATGTTTATCGCTGTTCAGAAGATGGGCTGTGGCGATCTGGGGACGCAGAGTGTGATACGAGCCTTTGAGGCTGTTTCCGGAAGGACCATCACTGAGCCTGTCTAACGTTGCTCTGGCAGTGGGATTTCTCTCTGGATCCGGAACTGTTTTGGAAATTCAAGATCGGGATTCAACTTAAGCATCTTGAATTGTCCATCAGGGGCACCCTCGGCAACCCTTTGCGCCCGGTAGCGCATCAACTCACCCGGCTCCACCACCAGGACAATCGGGGATCCCAGCCTCAATGATTTGCGCTTGATATCGTATTCCTCATTTTCACCCCGCAAGGAATTTTCAACAGTTGCGATCCAGTCTTTCCACTGGGCATCCGGGAATGAGCCTTCCGACTCTTCGACCAGAAACAGATACCGGGGCGGATCCCCCCATTTCGGGCAGGCCACAATGAACTCATATCCTGCCGGAATCACCGAGGTTCCAAGCTGGACTGCCTGGCACACCTGTGATTCATAGAGTTTTTCTCCGGTGAGGGAGCTGACTCCTTTGCCTTTCTGGATGAACTCGATAACCGGAGTGGCCTCGTGAAAGCCGGAGACACGGACCAGGTCATTCATATCGTAACGGTACAGGCCGCCTGTGGTTGTGGGATAAACAAAGTACTGGCGGCCTTCCTCGATCTGGTCCACTGTCAGAAAAGCGGGCTGGCTGGATTCGGCATCCTCTTCGGCGACAAACTCAAAGAAGTTGGTTTCGATTGATAGCACCCCTCCGCAGCCCTCATCGTTCAGGGGAATCGACCCGCGGACTTCACTCGCCAGATATCCCCAATCCCGGACAGGGGTTTCCGGTGAGAAGAAATCAGGAAAATCACGCAGATACAAGCCGACACTCCCGCCTTTCCAGCATCCGATCATGGCCAGATGCGGCCAGATATCCCTTGGCAGAAGGGTGCCTGAACGTGCCAGACAGTCTTCCAGAAAGGCGGCTCGCACGGGATTGGCCGAAAGGTCCTTTTCGATCACACCGCGTGCTTCGTCGGGAACATCGAGGTTTTTATCCAGAGTGCCATCATGAATATCCCGGATGATGCGTGATTCGTACTCCTTCAGCTTGCGGCACAGCAGGAGGATCGTGCTCGGGTTGCAGGTTCCAATTGAAGTGATGTTTTTTTCAGCGGCAATCCGGAGGATCGTGTAGTATTTCGTCTCATAATCCCTGATGGCGAACACTTCATAGGGGATGGCATAAACCCCGCGCATGATGGAGGGCATGTTGCGGTAGGCATGTCCGGATTCAGCCCCATAGGGGATGCCGCTTTCCGTGTAGCCTTCGATCTCGGGAGAGACAACTGCCAGCAGCTGGCCATCGAACATGCCCGGATGTGTGGTTGCAGCATGATAGAGCCAGAGGCGCATCGCGGTGGATTTATCGCGCCGTGAAGTCGGTGTGATGGGGATGTACTTGGGTGTTCCTGTGGTCCCGCTGGTAGTGGCGAACAGGCTGACCTTGTCCCGGGTCAGCTGGTATTTCTCACCCCGGGCTTCAAGCTGGATATAGGGTTCGTGAAAGGCATAGCAGCTGGCTGGCACTGTGCTCTGGAATTCTTCGATGGTGCGGATTTTGCCGAAGCCAAATTCTTTCCCGACAGCACTTGCAGCATTCACCTCCAGGATGCGGCGGAGCAGATCTTCCTGGGTCTGGCGGGGATTGCGGCAGCGTTGATCGAAAGCACGCGCTTGACGGAACCCGGTGACGCCGAGGATGATCTGGATGAGATTCATTGCGCTACCTCAATGTCGTGCCGTTTGCGGACATGCGGTTCGATTCGTTCTGGAAGGACACGAATCCCCAAGCCTGGCCCTGTAATTGTACGGCCAATTCCCCGCCTTCTGAAAGTCAGATTTTCTACAGCGACATCTTTTTCAAGCAGATGGGTTCCAAACGAGCCTTCGAAATACTTGAAGCCGGCAAACCCCAGTGCAAAGTGCCTGCCTGCCGCCGACAGGATGGCGCTTTCGCCCACCTGGCACCCGAGCTGGCATCCTTTATCGTAATTCCGTGCAAACTCCGCCAGTTCGAGGCTGGCAAATAACCCGCCACATTTCGATAACCGGATGTTAAAGAAATCACAGGCATCCATATCAACAAGTTTTTTTGCATCGGACATGGAGCACAGGGATTCATCCACCATGACAGGAGTGGTCACCGATTGGGTGACCGATGCCAGGCCCTCATAGTCATCAGCCGGGACCGGCTGTTCGATGCAGGAGATGCCGAATTGCTTGAAGGCCTGAATATTCCCGATGGCATCGGAAACACTCCAGGCCCCATTGGCATCCACCCGGATATCCGCCGAACTCCCCATCAGCCTGCGAACCAGGCGGAGTTTTTCCCTGTCGTCCTGTGAGCCGACTTTAACCTTGATGTTCTGAAGCCCGCCCAGCCGCATCTTGATCGCGCTCTTGGCTATTTTCCAGCGTGAATCACTCCCGATCACCCCGCTGTATTCAACCCATTCCCTTTTTCGTGAGCCAAAAATGTCAGACACGGAACGGCGGAAATGGTTCCCGGCCAGATCGAGAAAGGCGAGTTCGAGGGCGCAGCGTGCAGCCCCGATCCGGTCCGGCAGATCCGGATTCTTTTTGCGCGCCTCTTTTTCAAGCCCGCTGGCCAGCTCGAGTGCTTCCTCCCAGGTCTGTATGGGATGCTCGGCCAGGACAGGCAGCAGGACATCGCGAATGATTCGAACCACTTCCTGTGGGGTTTCACCTGTCACATAGGCCCTGGGCAGGGATTCCCCCCAGCCGGTATCTCCCTTGTCGGAACGGAGGCGGAGGAAAATCGAATCGGATTCGGCGCGTTCCTTGAGGGAATGCTTGAAAGTAAGTTTGAAAGGAATGTCCACTTCGAGAATTTCGCAGCGTACAACCTTCATGTTTTCCCTTCCCCTCCTGTATACAGGGTATCTTTAATGAGGATGCACAGAGATTTCAAACACTGAATCTTATATTGAGGATATCCCCGTCTTTGACCAGATAGTCTTTGCCTTCCAACCGCAGCGTCCCCTGTTTGCGGCACTCGGCCTGGCTGCCGGCACTGATGAAGTCCTGATAAGCCATGACTTCGGCACGGATAAAACCTTTTTCAAGGTCGGAATGAATCACACCCGCCGCCTGAGGGGCATGGCAGGCCTGCGGGATGGTCCAGGCGCGCACCTCATCTTCACCAGCGGTCAGGAATGAAATCAGGCCGAGGCTGGCATAGGCCCGTTCGACAATCCGGGACTGGCTGGAACCCTCCAGCCCCACCTCCCTGAAATAGTCCAGCGCTTCGGGGCTTTCCAGCTGGTCAGGTCCGACCATTTCCCTCAATTCATACTCGAGCCGTGCATTCACCAGCAGAGGATCACCAAGATCCCAGGCGGCACATTTCCTGTTCCAGACTGCTATCTGATCTTTGAGGTGATGAAGGCGGTCGGTTTCGGTCTGGGAGTTCAAGTCTCCCGTGTTTGCAACAGGCAGGATCTTTTTTCCTGAAAGAAATCCGAAGCCTTTGTACATCTGTTTCTGCTGCGGAGTCAGCTCCACCTCACGGACAGGGTGTTCAGCTTCGAGGGCTTCTTTGATAGCCAGCAGGCCATCCTTTTCATGCTCGAGGTCTTCGCGTTTTTTGCCGGCACCGCCTTTGCGCATTTCGGCATCGATGCGTTCGATGCGCTTCTCCGCCAGTATCAGGTCAGCCAGCTGGCACTCACCCAGAAAGAGGTTCAGGTCTTCGCCTGGATCGATGCGGTTGAGCGGGTGAGGAACAGCATCGGAAGAAAACAGGCGGATCACCAGCACCAGCAGATCCATATCACGCAAATGGCCGATCTGAGCCGGGGTAAACAACTCCCCCTTTTTCAATGGACCATGCGCACCGACAAGGTCTGTAACCTGAATGGTGGCATGGGTGGTCTTTTTGGGTTTATAGATTTCCGAGAGCTGATCGACTCGCGGGTCAGGAACAGGAATGATTCCGCGATGGGCTTCACCCGGAGCACCCGTGAGTGAAAGTGGCGCACCGGTCAAAGCGGCCATAAGCGTGCTCTTGCCCGACTGGGGCAAGCCAACAATACCGACTTCAGTCATTTATTTATCCTGAATAAGTGGAAATATGTTCCCATATTATCAGGATAACTTCGGTCGGCAAGTTGTCGAGTTCCGGTGGAGGTCAGGGAATGCTCTGATGATCTGTATCTCTGACACGGTACTGCCCCAGAAGGTCAGCCGCATTGAACAGCCCCTTTTCCTCTCCCTCGGGTGTTGTCATGTAAAAAAAGGAGACACTCGAAAAAAAGAACGGATTGATCCTGTCTTTGCCCCAGGGATGGACAAATGCGAACCGAAAGCGATGGCGGAAATGAATCGCATCGGCTTCATGGACACGGTACATGACCACACTGGCGCGCAGGGTATCTTTCAGAACAACACCATGAAAGGGACCCTGGAAGGGGCCTTCACGGAAATACCAGCCGCCAAGAAAGTAATCCTCCAGGCCGGTTCCAGTGATGCGAGGCTTGTCCCAGTCTTCATCGACAGATACATATTCCGGGGCTTCCAGGAAGCTGAGCTCATTGAGCCGTTGCCCCTGAAGAGACAAAGTGCAGCCCACATAATGGCCTGACCCTTGAACCTGGCAGAGGGGAAGGTGCTCCTGCAAGTCTTTCCCGGTTGAAAAGCGTGCGTGCAGATAGCCTTTTTCAGGCGAGAGCTGTTTGTCCTCCTGATAGAGGACATTCATGAAAATATCGGTATCGATGGCAGCATCCAGATTTTCAACCTCAATCCGGAAGCCTTTACGAAAAGGCATGGGAAATTTACAGAAGAACCCCCCGCTCGACATGCCAAAATAATGGTTCGCGAAGGATGCCACTTCACAGAGGCCATTCCCGAAGAAATCGCCCACCGGGGCACAGACAGCCGGTTTTTCGGATCCATCCCAGTAAATCCGTAGAATCAGCGTTTTCAGAATAGACTGGCTGATCGCTGCGGAAGGATTCCAGTGCTGCCAGAACCATCCAGGGAAGGTCATCCAGAACTGGGTGATCACTCCGGTTCCATCGGCTTCGAGGAGTGTGCGTCGTTCACCTCGCTTCACCGGGAGTGTCTTGCTTCGCTGTTCAAGATTGAAAGTAGTCGCCTGCCGGGTGGTCAGCAGTTGAATTTGTGAAATATCCATTCAGATTTCCTGTTGCCCTTCCTTTTTCTTCGAAGCGCTCTTATTTTGCACAAACAACAGCCCTGTGGGAATCATCTTTATCGATAATTTATTGCACCGGAAGGATTGACAATGCCTGAATCTCAACTGGATTTATTTCTTCGGAAGGTTGAAAGCCATGACTTCACAGGGGGAGTCATCGGTCTTGGATATGTCGGCCTGCCATTGGCCATGTTATTTACTGAAGCAGGCTTCCGTGCCCTTGGTTTCGATATCGATGCCCGCAAGCCGGAAATGCTGGCCAGGGGCGAAAGCTATATCAACTACATCAGCGGGGAAGAAATCGCCACCGCGACGAAGAAGGGATTTGCCTCGACCACTCAATTTGACCGGCTTCCAGAAGCGGATTCGATCAGCATCTGTGTTCCAACCCCACTGGATGAGCATCGGGAACCTGATCTCAAGTATGTCGAACAGACAGCCATTGAAATTTCAAAACATTTGCGGAAAGGGCAGCTGATCATCCTGGAGAGCACCACCTATCCCGGAACCACCGAGGAACTGGTTCTGCCGATCCTGGAGCGAAGCGGACTCACTGTTGGAAAAGATTTCTTTCTGGCCTTTTCACCTGAAAGAGAGGACCCCAACAATCCACAGTTCTCCGGAAGAAAGATCCCGAAAGTCCTGGGTGGCCAGACACCCGCCTGCCTTGAAGCGATCAAGGCCTTTTATGGCCGGATCTATGAGAAAATCGTTCCTGTTTCCTGTCCGCGTGTGGCGGAGATGTCGAAACTCCTCGAAAATATTTTCCGTTGCGTCAACATTGCGCTGGTCAATGAGCTCAAGGTGGTTACCGATGCCATGGGCATCAATATCTGGGAAGTGATCGAGGCAGCGCGCACCAAGCCCTTTGGTTTCAGCCCGTTTTATCCCGGTCCGGGCCTGGGCGGACACTGCATCCCGATCGATCCCTTTTACCTCACCTGGAAGGCACGGCGTTATGGGTTGAACACCCGCTTCATCGAACTGGCGGGCGAAGTGAACACCTCCATGCCAGAATATGTGATCCATAAGCTGCTGCTGGCGCTCAATGAGGACCGCAAGCCGATTTCAGGATCGCGGATCCTGATCCTCGGGGTGGCCTACAAACGGGATGTGGATGATGTGCGTGAATCCCCTGCCCTGGAGATCACCCACCGTTTGCTCAGGCTGGGAGCGGATGTGTCCTACCATGATCCTTATGTTCCGGATTACCCGGAAGGGCGCAAAGGCGCACTGGGCATTCATTCGGTTGACCTCACGCCTGAAGTTCTCCAGCAATCGGATGCGGTTCTGATCATCACAGACCATCGTTCGGTGCCTTATGACCAGGTGGGCAAATACGCGAAGCTTGTGGTTGACACCCGCAATGCAATGGCAACGGTAAAATCTCCCCAGGCGAGAATAGTGCAGGCCTGATGCCTCACCTGCACCATTCCTGTCAGGAGCAGGCAGCCCTGTTCCAGCCCGTGATCGCAGACATTCAGGATTACTCCAGAGGCCTGTTCCTGCTGGCTCTTGAGGACTTGCCGGAAGGCTTTTCATTCAAAGCCGGACAGTTTGTTCATATCCGGGTGTCCAGTTCGGATCATCCACTCCTGAGGCGCCCGATCAGCATTCAACGCGTTCATCAGGGCCGGCTCGAGCTGCTGATTCGAGAGGTCGGGGTGGGAACTCAACTCCTGCACCTCTCAAAACCGGGCGACCGCCTGGATGTTCTCGGCCCTCTGGGGACCGCCTTTTCTCCGATCCAACCCGGAGAAAGGGTCCTGATGGCTGGCGGTGGTGTCGGAGTCGCGCCGTTGCTGGCAGTCATCGATCAGGCCGCCGTGGGCGCAGCAGGAGATCTCTGCTATGGAGTTTCGACAGCAAGTGAAATCCAGGAACTTGATCCCTTTCAGAGGAAGGACTGCTTTTTTACCTTTCATTTTTCGACCGATGACGGCTCGCGGGGACATCAGGGATTCTGCACCGATGTGGCGCGTATGCTCGCAGGAAAGCAGGTCTACAATCGGATTTATACCTGTGGCCCATGGATCATGATGCAGAAGGTATTTGAAATCGCCTGTGAGGCCGGCCTGCCGGTTGAGGCCTCACTCGAGGTTCAGATGGGATGCGGCCTGGGGGCTTGCCTGGGGTGTGTGTACCAATCCACTGATGGAGAGTTCATCCGCTCCTGTATCGATGGTCCGGTAGTCGATGGATATACAGTCGAATGGGAGAGGGCCTGAAGATGGCCAGTCTTGAAACCCGGATTGGTATGCTGCATCTGAAGAACCCGGTGATGCCTGCCTCCGGGACCTTCGGTTATGGAGAAGAATTTGCACCTCTCTTCGATTTGAATGAGCTCGGGGCGATTGTCAGCAAAGCAGTTTCCCTGCATCCACGGCCGGGGAATCTACCACCACGCCTTGTCGAGTTAAAAAGTTCGCTGCTCAATTCGATCGGTTTGCAGAACCCCGGGGCTGAAGGATTCTTGCGGGAGAAGATCCCCTTCCTCGAAGGATTTGAGCCGCCGCTGATTGTGAATGTGGTCGGCAACGGGATCGAGGAATACCAGGAGGTTGTCGAAAAGCTGGATGAATGCCCGCGTGTGGATGGCTTTGAAATCAACCTTTCCTGCCCGAATGTCAAAAGAGGCCTGGAATTTGGAACCACCCACTCCGGGGTCGAACGGATCACCACGGCCCTTCGACAAAGCACCCGCAAACCGCTCTGGGTCAAGCTGTCTCCCAATGTGCCGGACCCGGCAGACCTTGGCAAAGCCGCTGAGGGTGCCGGAGCAGATGCCATTGTTGCAATCAACACACTGGGCGGAATGGCGGTGGATATCGAAAAGAAACGGCCGATCCTGGGTGCACAGTTCGGTGGAGTTTCAGGCCCGGCGGTAAAACCGGTTGCACTGAAAATTGTCTGGAATCTCTATAAGCACCTGTCGATTCCGGTTATCGGTGTCGGGGGAATCATGAATGGCAGGGATGCGATTGAATTTCTCATGGCAGGAGCCACTGCGGTCCAGGTGGGAACAGCTAATTTCATCAACCCTTGTGCGATGATTGATATCCTCCGGGAGATCCGCAGCTGGATGGACAGCCATGAAGTCGGGAGGCTGGAGGAGCTCATCGGGGCAGCCCACCCCTGAAGTTGACACTTTTGGCCTTTCCATCAATCGCGATTTTGCCTATCCTAGACATCAGGGGTGGATTTCAGTCCCGTAGAAGGAGGCATGGATTCAATGAGCGAAGATGGACAGTTCAAAGTCCGCGATGTGGATACCGCGCAGGGAACAGCAGTGATCGAGCTGGATGGGGATCTGGATTACTCGATTTACACATCCTTCAAAAAGGCGATTGCCGATCTGGTAAATCATGGAGTGTCCCATATCACCTACGATTTATCGCGGTTGACTTATATCCAAAGCCTCGGGCTGGGGATCATCATGTGGTCTTATGTGGAGCTCGAAAGCCGCGGAGGAAAAATCACCATCGCGGGCGCCAATGACAAGATCAAACATGTGTTCATGGCTGCCCAGCTCGACACCCTGGTAAAAATTCAATAAGGGGCAAACGGGCGCGGGCCGGTATACGGCCTCTGTGGAAGGGGAAGGGGTTTGGGTTCCAGGGAGGGCGCAATGATTCCCTCGGAGCGCATCATCTCAGCCGCTTTTCCGATCCCGTGCCGCCTGGCCTTGAAGCGGAATGATTCCAGCCATTTGAAGGGATCCAGTGCTGGATCAAACGGGAGAATCCAGACTTCACCAGACCCTTTTTCCAGTACCACCACTTTCCCTCCCCTTAAATTAAACTGAACAGTTCCACTCGCCTCCGGTATGTCGAAGATATCCGATATCGGCCAGAAGTCTGGACGAGGGGTGGGTGCGGGAACTGGGGTGGGAAGCAGCTGGCGTGAATAAAGGTCAAGCAAGGCATAGGTTTTCCCACGCCGATCCAGTGTCGCAGCTGAGAATATCTGCTGGAGGGGGGTCTGCGAAATCTCTCCCGCTTGAGCAGTCGGACTGGCGGATGCGATCCATTTTTTCTCATAGTCCCTGCGCCAGAAAAGGTAAGACTCCGCAGCCCGCAGGTACTTCCGGCCATTGATGACCATGCGGTTAACAGAATGATAGGAGGTGCGAAAGCCTCCCTTTTCATCCGGGGCCAGACGCGGAACCCGGACTTCTTTGAAGTCGATTGTTTCCGGTTCGGCCAGCCTGCCCTCACCCGGAGGAAACATGCGCCGTGCAAGCTCAGGTATCAAATCTTTCATCTGCTGCAGATCTTCATCAATGGTTCCCGGAGAAACACTGGTTCGAAAAGCCTCGAGATCAATGGTGGCAGGGTTGGAGGCCGCTGGACACGGATCAGGCGACCCGGTTCCCAGCATCAGGGAACACAGAAAGACCAGTGAAAAGGTCCAATGGGTGTGAAATACCATGCGATCAATGCCAATCAAGCCCGGTGCCTTTTCATTATGAATATGAATGGCCTGCCAGGCCATGGCTGAAATGCAAATCCTGTAATAATCTTCTTTCTGGAGAGTTTACTGTTTTCTGCCAGAGAACAAGAGGGAGAGAATGCCAATGGCGTTTTGAAAAAAGGCTCTTGAAAGGGCACGTCAAGCCGTGCCCCTACCGAAATGACGCTCTATGGGACGAGAACCTTATATCAAAACGCCAGGAGTGCCTGGCCTCTGCCATTGGGATCATTTTGTGACTGGCCCGGACCTCTTTACTTTGGCTGCAAACACCCCTGAGGAGGATGGCTCTCATGAAACAGGAAAATATCGGAGGATTTCCATAGGTTCTTCCCCTTGAAGGGACTCCGTGGCATCCTTGAAGGGAGCAAGGAAAAAGCCTGCAGGCAGGCGATATTCCAACCATAGGGGGGAGCGGGGAGCGAAATCCTTCCCGGGGATGAGGGGAGCAGGGGCAGGGCTGATAACAGCCTCAGTGCCTGTTGTTAAGCAACTCTGCAGTGCAATCCGGGAATCAGATCTGAGCTCTGCCAATCCGAGGGGAAAAAACCGGGCTGGGAGCCTCACAATGAAGAAATTCTGGTTGATACTGAACTCCATTCTTTTCCTGCTGTTTGTGGTTTCTGCTGGTGTCATGGCCTATTTCGCCAGGCCATATTTGCTCGATGCATCATCCACAGGGCCTGTCGAAAAAGCCGAAGCCGCAGCACCGGCTGAGACTGTGGAGCTTCCCAATTCGATTCAATTCAACTTGAAAGGCAATTCGATTTACCAGGAGGAGGCGATTCTGGTCGAAGCGGAAAATCCATTCCGTTTCACACTGCGGCCGGTGTTCGATGTGCCTTCCAGTGCTCCCGATGCCATTCGCAGTTATGTCGCCACATACCCGAACCTGGAAGAACGAACCCAGATCGAGTGGAAAACTGAAGGCGGAGGAACTATCCAGTCTCCCGGTGAGGGCCGATATGAGTTCACCCCTCCTCCCAAGGGAGGAGATGCGGTCCTCACCTTTCGTGCAACCCTGCAGATCACCACGAACAAAGGAGTCTCAGCTGTCCTGCAGGGACAGAAGGAGCTTCGATTTGTCTGCCCGGTCCGTTGGGATGATATCCCTCCGAAGGTTCAGGATATGATTGGCAGGTATCCAGTGGCGAAGGAGTACAAGAACTTCTACAAGCGCCCCCCTTACTGGTACCAGGTCACTGCAGATAATGAAAACTGGAAGATCTCTCCGCATTTCAAGCTCGGCGATTTCGATCTGCACTTCGACTACACAACTGCACAGTCACCGGAGCTCAACCAGTTCACCCAGTACATCGCTCTCAACCCCAACCTGGTGCGGAAGCTGGAGGAGATTCTGAATGGCCTGCAGGAAAAAGGAATTCAGGTGGACACCCTGGGAATTCTCGCGGGTTTCCGCAGCCCGGGATACAATCACTGGAAAAAAGAACAGGGCGGTGTCGGCGGGAAGTATACCAAGGGTTTGAGCACCCACATGTATGGAGCGGCGGCCGATTTCTATGTTGACCGTGATGGGGATGGGATTATGGATGACCTGAATGGAGATGGAGTCTCCGACCAGAAGGATGCCGCCTGGATTCGTGATGAAGTGGTCGATGCAATCGACTGCCAGGCGCAGGAGGCAAATCCTGGAATGGCTGGGGCCTGCGGGATTTATGGTGAGCATGATGTCCCGGACCGTTCACCCCAGACACCCAATGTCCATGTCGATGTCCGTAAATATGCTTTGACACGCTGGTACATCAACTCTCACGACAAGATGATCACTGACTGGAGCCACTGGGACAAGAAGCCCTGTCCGAAAGCGGCAGTCCAGGCAAAGGAACAGGCCTCGAGCACGGCCGCTGAAGATAACGGAACCCATGACCCCGGGGAATGATCACACAGACGATCTGGTTTTGGCCTGAATGGCAGACCATCCGGATCCTGTCCTGATTCTTGCCAGTGCCTCTCCACGCCGCAGTGAGCTCCTGATCGAGGCTGGAATCACCTTCGAGGTTATTCCGGCCGAAGTGGTTGAAATTCCCGAACCCGGCGAATCGGCCAGTGCCTGCGCTGAAAGGCTGGCAAAACTGAAAGCTGAAACCATCGCTCAACGATTCCCCGGCAGGTGGGTCCTTGGAGCCGATACTGTAGTCACCCTGAAGGAGCACATCCTGGGAAAACCGGAATCGGATGAAGAAGCCCTGAAGATGCTGGCTTTTCTCTCCGGGCAGACTCACCAGGTCCTGACTGCGATCGCTTTCTGCCAATACCCCGCCGGGTCCGGCGATGTCCGCCTCATCTCGAAAGTGATCACAAGCGAAGTGGTTTTCCGCACACTGACCGAGGCAGAAATCAAGGACTATGTGGCCACCGGTGAGCCGCTCGACAAAGCTGGAGCCTATGCAATTCAGGGAGGCGCCGGCCGGTTTGTTTCTTCATTCCGGGGATCCTGGAGCAACATTGTGGGTCTGCCGATCGAAGAAGTCCGTGAACTCCTGAATAATCACCTGCGAAATTCGGATAACAGGGAATAAAAGCTCTTGTTTGAAAGGGCTGCCGTGCTATTGTGCAAGGGGTTTAGGCCGCCTTGTGTGGCTGAAGGGGTTTCTTTTTGCCTGAAAAAAGATCCTGAAACAGGCTTTGCCTGATAGTTGCCTTCTGCACAGGGGCAGTATCGGCGGAGATCGAGGTTTCTCTCTCCAGTTCGACCCACTCTGGATGAGTTGCGGGGAAAAAGAATCAAATCAATTTAACTGTTTTCGGCTCGAAGGAGTCGGGGAAGGATAAGCGAATGACTGACTGGATCGACCTGGTAGTCCGCAAGCGCGAAGGCGAGAGTCTAGCCGCTGAGGAGGTCCAATCCTTTATTGAGGGCATCCAGAAGGAAGAAGTTCCGCTGGAAATTGCATCGGCATTCCTGATGGCTGCCGTGTTGAATGGCCTGGATGAAGAAGAAACCTCAGCCTTTACACGTGGACTGATGAACTCTGGCCAGCTGCTGAGGTTTGATGACCCCAATTTCAAACCAGCGGATGTTGCTGAGACTGGGGGGATCGGTGGAAACGCTGCCATTATTGCATTGCCGATAGCTGCCTGTTATGGAGTCAGACTGCCAGTCCTGGCAGACAGGTCGCTGCGGAATGTTGGGGGCCTGCTGGACAAGTTCGAAGCGATCCCGAATTTCCGGACCGATATCAACCTCCAGGAATTCCGGGACTCGGTGAATGGAATCGGCATCGCTGTTGTAGGGCAGACCACCGATATCGCTCCCGCCGAAGCGCGTATCAATCAAATTCGTGCAAACACCGGGACTCTGGGGGGAATTTCATTGACGCTGGCGAGCCTTCTGGCACGAAAAGGAGCGATTGGAGCACGCGGCCTGGTGGTGGAAGTGGCCAGTGGAAGCGGGGGTGTCGCACAGCAGTTGAACAATGCCCAGGACATGGCCGATCAGGTCTTCTCGGTGGGTGAAAGCCTGGGCTTCAAAATCGCCGGGTTTATCACCGAACGGAACAACCCCCTTGGAAATGTCATCGGAGATTCGCTTGAAATGGAAGAAGCGATTCGAGTTCTTCAGGGGGAAGGCCCGGAGGATCTTCGAGAAGTGGCTATTCACCTGGCAGCCGGGTTGCTGGTGGTATCCCAGGGCACTTCGCTGGATGACGGAAAGAAAAAAGCCCAGGAAGCCATACGCAGCCAGCGGGCTTTCAACAAATTGAAGGAGCTGGTTTCCAATCAGGGTGGAGACACCCAGGTGCTCGACAATCCTGAGATGCTTCCTCGCGGCCAGGGGCGCCGTGAAATAATCAGCCAACGCCGTGGGTATGTTACGTGCATCGATACCGGCAGCCTGGGAAATGCCTGGCTGAATCTGGGTGGAAGCCGCTCGAAACGTGGAGAAAGCACCGATCATCGTGTCGGAATCATGGTTCATAAAAAGGTTGGAGACCTGGTGGAGCGCGGGGAGCCGATCGCAACCCTGCAGACCAGTGAGAAATCCAAAGTCGAAGCGGCCATCGAAGCTGCTGAGGAGGCTTTTACTCTCTCTCCCGAACAGCCGAACAAACCGAAACTCATTCTCGAAAGATTCGGAAGAGCTCGTTAAGCACAACTGATCAGAAAAATGCTGCCTCAAGGTTCGAGGGGAATTTCTTCGTAGCCTTGGGGCAGTTCCATTTCCAACGCATCCTGATCCGAGAATATGGGTTTGAGCAGAACACCGGTTTGATATTCGTCGATCAAGGCAAGGACTTGATGATCCTTCTTTTTAATGGCCACCAGAAGCCGCCCGGTAGCGGTTGCGCCCTCGCGGGTCCTGGCATTGATAGATGATCTGAAAACGTAAGCCTTCTCATTTTCATGCGAGAAGATTGGCTTCTCAACCCATTCATAGTCTTTTTGTAAGTACAAATTTGCAATTATCGAGGCAGCGGCAAGTTCCTCCATTTCGGAAAACATCTTGGCTCTCGCGCGTTCTATCTGATATCCTCTGACCGTCTCCCGTATGTTTTTAGAGGTTTGCTTTTGGGCCTGAATTTGCCAATGTGTAAACCGACCTTGTGAAAGAAAATCAATGGCTAACAAAGCGGCCAGGCCTGCCGCAGGGATAGATAGAATGACAAGCAGGACTATCAAGCTTTTTTTCATCTTGAGCACCTCGTAAAGTTAACTAATATACGGTGGTACGCAAGAGTACTCCCTATATAGGAAGCGTGCAAGATGAATTATTTATGGCCTTGAAATAGAGGAGCCTGAGCCTGCTTCCATATCGTCCGGCTCCCCAGCAGAAAGAAACTTTGATTAAGGGTGTGGGAAAATCAAGGTGTCAACTGAGGACTTCGGGTCCATTATGAAACCATCTACTACTGACCAGGGGGGCAATGTAAGGAGCAGGCGGGATCTCAGCCCTTCGGACACCGGATGAAGACAAAAAGGATCTTTCTTATTGCAGGCCTCATTTCATTTCTTTCTTCAAATGGCCCCAACGCTCATCTCCTCCCTCGATACGCTCAATCATCTTGCCGATCGAAAACCTCCCCCGGCCAAACTCATCGCACAGAACTTCAACAATCTGCTTCCTGGTGCCAAGCTGGACTGACAGTTTCAGATATCGATCCCAGAGATCTCTAGCTTCAGCCTCAGTCCATCCCTTGCCCTGATTGGTTATCAGCTTTGGTATCGGAACCCTTAAATCCTTCAGGAGGCTGCCAGGTTCAATTCGCATGGTGTCCTCCATTTGATGTTGAAAGGCAACCGGACTTAACTCGAATCCCCCTGCCCGCCGACCCAGGCCGACAGCGACTTTGGCAGTGGAAAAGCTCCCGAGAAACAGGTCAAAGACGAGATCACCTTCGTTGCTGCTGTACTGGATGATCTTTGTGAGCAGTTCCCTCGGGAGTTCATTCTTATTTTTACGCTGGCCCGGTTTATATTCCCGGTTGATGATCCAGACATCCTCCCGGTCCTGGTAGTTCAGGGATTTGTGGCCATCGGCTCTTTCATCGTTGCCATATCTGCAAAAGGTATTGAAGGTCACAGGGCCACCCGGCTTTACGTAATATAAGATATGGTAATGGGATGAAACGAATTTATTTCGTGTATAAACACCAAAATTATACTTCCAGATAATATGGTTGATCTCGAGTAATGATGTCTTCTGCAGGGCATTCAGAACATGGATCAGATTGGTATATCCCGAGACGATATAGATTGAACCGCCCGGGCGCAGGATTCGATCCGCCTGAAAAATCCATTGTTCGCTGAAAGCAGGATAGTGTTCAGCCGAAACCTCTTTGTAACCTTCAAGGACAAATTCCTCTTTGCGGTTGTAATGCTTGTGCAGCTTATCTCCACCGATTCCATACGGAGGGTCGGAGATGATGAGGTCAACAGAACCCTCCGCAATGTGGCGCTGGCATCCAGAAATGCAGTCTTCGTTGAAGAACAGCCCGGAATCCATTTTCCCCTCCAAAAGCCATCACCGGTCGTCAATTTTCAGCTGGCTCCCCGGCAGAAAAATACTTCGCCTGGGGGTGATGGAAAACCAGGGCGCTGACAGAGGCCTCGGGTTCCATCATAAAACCATCTGTCAGCTCCACACCGATTTCTTCGGGCTGGAGGAGATCCCAGATCAGCTGCTGGTCTTCTAGGTTTGGACAGGCGGGATATCCAAACGACACACGGATCCCCCGGTAATGGGCACGCAGTTTGTCTTTCATGGAAAGGTCGGGCGGATCAGGGAACCCCCACATGCGGCGGATATGTTCATGCAGGTACTCAGCCAGAGCTTCGGCCGATTCCACAGCCAGAGCCTGTATCGCATGGCTTCTGAGGTATTCGCCTGCATCACGCCATTTTGTGTACAGGTCGCGAATCCCAAGGCCGCAGGTCGCCACAAACAGCGCGACCGATTCCAGATCACCTGAATCGACCGGGCGGACAAAATCGGAGAGGCAGAGATGATCACCGAACTCCTGACGGGGGAAAGTCCAACGGCCGACTTCGGTTGTGCCACTGCCATCGAGCAGCACGATCGAATCGCCATCACTCCCGGCGCGGAAAAAGCGCCAGACCCCGCGTGGCTCCATCCACCCATTCATGAGGACTTCATCTTCAAGGAACTGTATCTGCTCACGCAGACGCAGGGCCTGTTCATTCCCCTGCTCGAACAGTTTTTCCACGATCCCCCGCAGTCCGAGATGTTTTCCATACAGCATCTGCGGGTTGATGTAAGGCCATACCTCTTCGATTCGGACTCCCTGCAGAAGATGCCGCTTCAAATCGGGTGGAGCGGGTGGAGTGAAATCATGCTTGATGGCTTGTTCGGCTCTGGCGGCACGAGGCGGGGGCTGGGGTTTCTTCATGTCGCCTTCGCGCGCCGACAGCGCAACCTGCTGCCTTTCCTGGCAGATCGAGGAGCGTTCAGACGGGTTTGCAAGACGGTTGGCGAGATCGAGGCCCTCCATCGCTTCGCGGGCATAGAGGACCGGCCCGTTATATTCGGCCTGGATGCGGGTATCGGTAAACTTTCTGGAGAGCGCCGCGCCCCCGACCAGGATCGGCAGATCAATCCCGGCAGCACGCAGATCGGAGGCGGTCACCACCATCTGTTGAGCGCTTTTAACCAGCAGGCCGGATAAGCCGATGATGTCCGGCTTGAGCTCCTGGACAGATTCGATGAGTTTCTCCGGGGGAACCTTGATCCCGAGATCGATCACCAGATATCCATTGTTGGCCAGAATGATCTGGACAAGGTTTTTGCCGATATCATGGACATCGCCTTTGACAGTTGCCAGTATCACCCGTCCGCGGGTTTCGATATCGGCTTTGTCCATGAATTTCTCGAGATGGGAAACCGCGGCTTTCATCGCTTCGGCAGACTGAAGCACCTCGGCGACAATCAGCTGGTTGGCATTGAACAGTTTGCCGACCTCATCCATGCCATTCATCAAAGGCCCATTGATGATATCGAGCGGGCTGGCCTCGCTCCGTTTCAAATCGAGATCTTCGATGAGGCCATCACGGCTGCCTTCCAGAATATACAACCGCAGCCGTTCATCGACTGACTCAGGGCGGGCATGGACCCTGGCCTGCGACGGGCGTTCGCGGAAATGATCGGCAAACCTTGCAACCGCATCGCTGTTCCGGTTGTAGAGAAGGTCTTCCGCCAGATTCAGTTCCTCCTCCGGAATCTGAGAAAAGCGCACCAGCTTTTCGCTGTTGACAATCGCCATGGTCAATCCGGCTTCGACACACCGGTTCAGGAAAACAGAGTTGAGGACTTCCCTGCCCGGCTCGGGCAGCCCAAAAGAAACATTGCTGATCCCGAGGACAATTCCGGAGTGTGGAAAATGCTCCCGGATCAATCGCACCCCCTCGATGGTTTCGATGGCCGATCCGATATAGTTTTCATCGCCTGTGGCGCAGGGGAATACGAGCGGATCAAAGACCATGTCCTCTTCAGGGACGCCATATTTTGCAGTCAGAACCTGATGGCAGCGTTGAGCGACCTCGAGCTTGCGCTGGCGTGTCACCGCCATGCCCTGATGCGGATCATCATCGATGCAGCCTACAACCAGGGCGGCTCCATATTTTCTGGCAAGGGGGACCACCTGCTCGAAGCGCTCTTCGCCATCCTCCATGTTGACCGAGTTGATGATCGCTTTTCCCTGGAGGCGTTTGAGGGCTTCTTCGATCACAACCGGATCGGTGCTGTCGATCATGATGGGAACTTTGACTTTGCGGGTCACCAGGGAGATCAGGGACTTCATGCTTTCGAGCTCATTCCCATCCGGATCCGCAGTGCAGATGTCCACCAGGTGCGCACCGGAACGCACCTGGCGCCGTGCGATTTCGGAGGCCTGCTCGAAATCTCCTTCCCGAATGAGGCGCTTGAAGGCGCGTGAGCCGATGACATTGGTTCTTTCTCCCACGATCAGCAGCCCTGAATTTGGATCATCCAGTTGAAGGACCTCGACTCCGGACAGGCGCGCAGCCGGCCGCAGTTGCGGTTTGGGGCGTGGAGGCAGATCTCCAAGAGTCTGGCGAATGGCACGGATGTATTCGGGCGTGGTGCCACAGCAACCGCCGACGATATTCAGCCATCCCTCCTCCACAAAGCGCCGCAACTCGCCTGCGATCATCTCCGGGGTTTCATTGTAGTTGCCATCGACATCAGGAAGCCCCGCATTCGGGTAGCAGGAGATGAAGGTCCGGCTTTCTTCGGACAGAGTCCGGATGTGATCTGTCATGAAGGTCGGGCCTGTGGCGCAATTTAGGCCAACCGAAAGGAGGTCTTCATGATCCAGGGAGGCCAGCAGGGCTTCGACTCCCTGGCCCGCCAGCATGGTGCCCATCGGTTCGATGGTTACGGAAACCATGACCGGGAGCCGGACATCGCGGGATTTCATGGCATCGCGGCAGGCGATGAGTGCGACTTTCAAGTTGAGGGTGTCCTGGCAGGTCTCGATCAGCAGCAGGTCAGAGCCGCCATCGATCAGGCCAGAGGCCTGAACCCGGTAGGAGTCCAGAAGATCTTCAAAAGTGACGCCGCCTGTGACCGACATGGTTTTAGTGGTCGGTCCCATTGCCCCGGCGACAAAGCGCAGGTTGGACTTATCGGAGAATTCATCAACCGCCTCGCGTGCCACCTCTGCCGCCCGGCGGCTGATATCATAGGCCTGGTCGGCGATGCCGAACTCAGCAAGCACGAGCGGTGTTGACCCGAAGCTGTTTGTTTCAATGATATCGGCTCCCGCTTCAAGGTAATGGCGGTGGATGTCACGGATCCATTCCGGATGGGTCACAAGAAGGTGCTCGCTGCAGTTTTCAAAAACCGGCCCGCCATAATCTTCGATGGTCGGTTTGAGAGCCATGATCTGTGTGCCCATGGCTCCATCGAGGAACAGCAGCCTTTCCTGCAGCAGGCTTTTCAGGATTTTCGTGTTTTCAACAATGCGATTTTTATTGACAGTGTGCTCATTCATGGTTTCTGACCTTATCTTGGCGTGAAGACCTGCCCATGAGAAGAGCACTGGAGCCGTGGCTCCACCTCACCTGTCAAGCCTGAATCATGGACTTTATTTTTCCTTCGAGATGGTGATCAAAGCGGTTTCCTTCGCCTTGAGGCTGAAAGGAAAGGCCCACAGGTCTTTACCCGCCACACGCCTGGGTGGTTCGTTGTTGACCGCCACCTGGTAGAAGGCATCCGGGCCGGCAACAAACCATTCCGGGAACTGGTTCAACCGAGGGTAATCAAAAGGCAGATGAAAATTCACCTGATGCCTGGGACGGTCTACATGCAGGGTTCCTTTCCAGGGCCAGTCACAGGCAAGGGAAAGATGGAGTGTGCCGGTCTCATCGAGAACAGCTCCGGCGGACAGATCTTCACGCCAGGGAGAGAAGGTGGCTCCCGCAGTTTTCCAGAGCGCCCACATCCATGCAGTTCGCGCAGAGTTTCCATCACCATGCCAGCCTTCGATGATCCCATCATCCTTTTGTTTCGACAGCAGAACCTTCATCGATGCATCGACCCAATCCACGGCTTTCGGGTCGGGGATCCGGTTGAGCAGGCTGATGGCGCCCTCGATCGAATCGGCATAACCATCGGCGCTTCCGCCTTCCCAGGGATAATCCAGATACTTGTCGATATGAGACAGGGCAAAGCGGACCGGTTCCCGGTATTTGTCCTCGTTGCCGATTTCAGCCACTGTCAGGAAGGCGATATAGTTGTAACCCCAGTTGTCGGTCAGTTCCTGGTTGATCACTGCACCGGAGGCAGGATTGATCACGGAATAGAGGAGGCCATCCGGATTTCGACCATACTCCAGAACGCAATCCAGAATGTCATACATCGGCTTCCTGTAGCGCTGCCAGCGGTCTTTATCCCTTTGCGAAGCCAGGAAGCAGGCCTCTGAAAGGCCGCCGATGATTTCACACCCATGATCATCGAGCTGCAGGCGCGGCCACCTCGCGATGTTGTCGTGCAGGAGGCACTGGTCGGCCAGCCGGAAAGTCCATTCCTGATATTCCTGTTTGCCTGTGATCCATGCCAGCCGGCTCATCGCCTGAAGCAGGTCTCCGACCACCTCGACATTGCGGGTTGGGAGTTTCCCCACAGGGGAATCGATGGCCGCATGTTTCCAGATGTCATGAATCATCTCTTCCATGCGGTCCATCCAAGGGCTGGAACCCATCCACTCGGTGATGGGGACAAGCCCATCCTTGGCATATTCGGCTGCCCCGAAAATCAGGCTGTCGAGGTCGTATTCACGGGTTCGGAAGGACTGCGTTTCAAAGAGGAAATCATCCGGAAGCGAGCCGAGGCGGCATGTCAGCCTGCGTTCGGTCTGCAGCATGGCCTCCATGATCTCATATGTTTGCATGGGTGCGTGCAGCACCGGGAGGTCGTATGTCTTGATCATATCCACGATATGCGGCCGGCCTTCAGCCA